>Ga0182004_10000137_pt1 | contig 33004 bp, 35 predicted proteins | sample Sormic07211540_1_FD_120479 | JGI IMG/M metagenome (GOLD analysis project Ga0182004, IMG submission 120479) | Endophyte microbial communities from Sorghum bicolor roots, Mead, Nebraska, USA - 072115-40_1 MetaG | ecosystem: Host-associated > Plants > Roots > Unclassified | place: USA: Nebraska...
ATATTTGCGTTTTGGCTCAGCTGGTACCCAAAATGGGTGTTCCATTTGCATATGCTGTTGGAGACTATTTTTGGTACCCAAAACACTGTGCACTACCTAAAATGCGTTTGGGTCACGCTTTGGCTGCTCTGTTGGAGACAGCCTAAGCAGTAGTTGCGAAGTATTTAGTTATTTGAAAGGTACAGAGCTTGCCATTTGCATTGACCACTAATACATGGCTTGATAATGACTTGGCGTTAGTTGTTGTAAGTCCTTATTTTTTTAATACAAAACATTTACTTTCATCTACGTGTGTAACTGAGTCTCGCAAAACTAAGTATCATTCTCGCTACCCAAGTAGTCAAACATTTTTAACTTTGATCATAAGAAAATATTAATATTATGGTACATAGTTAGTATCATTAGATATATATCATTGAATCTATTTTTTCTATAATAAATTTATTTGGATATACAAATTTTGTTAATATTTTTTATAAACATAGTTAAACTTAAGAAAATTTGATTGACATGAATACTATAACGACCTTTAATACTTCTATGTTGGGATTGGTTACGGGTTACAACTTTTTTTTGGAACTTATCAGAATGTGTTCCTATTTATTGGTAGGCTTTTTGTTCACGCAACCGATTGCACCGAGTGCTTGTCAAAAAGCTTTTGTAAACTACTCATGTAGGGGATTTTGGTATGTTATTAGGAATTTTAGATTGAGAAGTAGATAGTATAAGGACACTTCCAATGTAGAAACCACCTTTTCATAACATTAATTGTACTGTCACCTAAATGTTTTGCTCATGTAGCAGCTAGTTATTAAAGAAAGAAAGCAGAAATCATAGAAACTGAATCTAAGTTAGAAAACAATGTCTACATGAGAACCAAGACATGAAGTGATGTGATTGGTAGAGAATAGAGAGAGAATGTATGTGATTGGATAAAAAATTATTATGTAGAAACTATTTATTGGGACTATATGATTTCTATATGTAATGTCTATAGAAATTAATAAGTACAGAAACTACACGTAGTTTCTAGCATTGAGATTGCCCTAAGAGAGCTTTAGACCTTAGTGGTTCTCCTGCAAATAGACATTACTAAGTCCTTGTTGTTTATCTGAATATAAGCTACCAGATTCGTGCCACTATGTAAAGCTCCAAGGGCAAAGTCTTCAAGCACCATGGTAGTTAGCAATGAGGTGTTTGGTTTGAGATGTTAAAATTTAGCAAGTACTGTAGCTTTTTATTTTATTTGATAATTAGTATCTAATCAAGGATTTATTAGGCTTAAAAGATTCGTCTCTCAAATTACTCTCAACTGCGTTTTTAGTTTTGTAAATAGTCTTACTCCATTCATGTGTTCAAACATTTGGTGTGATAGGTAAAAAAAAATCAGCACAAACCAAACAGTATATATTGCTTGTATTATAAGCACAAACCCACCAGCTCCTCCTTGAAAATCATTGGCTCTGTTAACTTGTATTATAAGCCGTATATTTTCTGCTAGCGAGCAGTGTTTTTCTTCCATAATTAATAAATCAACGAACAGTATCTTCAGCCATGACTTTTCGGATAAACGAGATATCATCTGTCACGGTAGCCTGGAGCCACTTCAGATTTCGAGGTAGAAAATGAAATAAGAAGAGGAGCTGGTGGAGCCACGATTTGCAGCTTCTCCAACTCTGTGCTACAGTACCAGATTGTACATGTGATTTGTGAATGTCATTTTAGAAGCTTGCCAATCCACTGTATGGTATCCATGCTCCTCCAAAAATGCCATGGACATAATTGGCAGCAAGCATTGTGCTTTCCTTTGGACGAGCACTGAAAAATGCATACCTTGTCTACCTCGCCGAAGATACTGGTGGACTTGGGGTGCACAATTTGACCATCAAAGACATTGCCTTCTTATGAAGTTTGTTCACAAGCTGCTCTCCCCCGATACCTTCGCATGGAAATCCTTGATTCTTCGTCATGTTGGTCTGGACCTAGGTTGGTGGGGTGATCGCACATCATTCATGACGAGCTTCGGCGTTTCTGTTCCCTGACCGTAGTGCATCTGGGTAATGACAAATCAATTCCTTCTGGCTGGATCGATAGTTATTGTCTGAACCATTGGCCGATGCCTTCCCTGTCCTCTCCTCTCAATACATCAAGGTTGTGTTCATGATATTCTCTGTCCGGCGCTGGAATATATTCTTCATTCATGTTGTTCTTGCCATGGTCACCGCCTAGCTATGAACACTCTCAATCAATTAAGGGCGTGTTTGGTTGGAAGTGTTAAAGTTTAACAGGTACCATAATATTTTCGTTTTATTTGGTAACTTGTGTCAAGTCATGGATTAATTAGGTTTAAAAGATTCGTTTCACAAACTATTCTCTAGCTGCTTTTTTAGTTTCGTAAATAGTCTATTTTTAGTACTTCATGTATGTATCCAAACATTCGATGTGACGGAAGTTAAAGTTTAACAACAAAAACCAAACACGGCCTAAATGAGCTGCTAGATGGATCCGGCCTTGTTTAGTTTCAAAATTTTTAGTAAAATGAATATTGTAGCATTTTTTTATATTTGACAAATATTGTCCAATCATGGGCTAGCTGAGCTCAAAAGATTCATCTCGTAAATTACAGATAAACTATGTAATTGCTTATTCCTTTTATCTATATTTAATACTTCATGCATGCGCCGCAAAATTTGATGTGATGGGAAATCTGAAATCTTTTGCAATTTTTTTTTTGAAGACTAAATGAGGCCACCTGAGAGCTGACTGATGTAGTTGACTCCCACTTCGGCAGACTTCTCCGGCATGGCACGGGAGCGTACCACTTCCTTCATGTTACGAGCAAGGTTAAGAATAGAGCCAAGTGGTTGACTATAAGCCAAGTGATTAGAGCCAAGTTATACAATAAGTTGTCTCATACTTGTCTCTAAAATATCTTCTCTTTCTTATTCGATCTCACAACATTTGCTATTTGGGCCCATCACTACCTATGCATTCGTGCCCAGTTTGGTGCTTACATGAGAGCCAAGCTATCATCTCTCTCCTCTTTTCTCTCCTCCACATCAGCATTAGCTTGGCTATAAGCCTATTATTATACCTGCTCTAACAACGCTCCTGATCAATGTGCTCAGTAGATCTGGAAATACACAGGCTTCCAAGGAAGATAAAGTTCTTTGGTTAGTTCCTCAACATCAGCAAAAAACTTTTGAACCGAAGGCACCATGTGGACGATGATCTATATTTAATACTCTATATATGTGTCCAAACATCTGAGCAAATCTCTTCTATTGAAACATTCGTGGATCGCCACTTGAAGATTCATACTATCAAAGCTGTCCCAAAGATTATGGCAATAGGCGACCACATCTTTCTTTCATGCATCTGTGCCAGGCGTCGTCCCTAGCTCATTATTGGCGCCCCCGACTGTCTGTAGTGTACGAATATGATTTTGATCATCCTTTGGAAGCTTTGGAACTCGTGAAATAGGTTGATTTTCAATAGCTAGATGATTCTCCTCGGAAAGTATTTTCTATAATTAGATCAATCTCAATAGGATTTCATAAGAATTTCATAAGCATTAAATTACTGACATGACACTGTATTTAAGCCCTGTTTAGATCCATAGGGCTAAACTTTAGCTTACCTATTTTAATCATATTTTAGCCCTCATGGATACAAACATGAGGACTAAAAGAAGCTAAACTTTAGTCCACCCCTTTTCCATTAGCCCTCCAAAATGAGCTAAAGAGGGCTAAAAGTGATCATACGGGGCAAAATACGCATACTACCCCACCTACCTTATGCATGGCTGTGCATAAATATTAATTAGAGACAAATAAGTTATGATAGGTACATGGCTAATCTTTAGCCCCGAATCTAAATAGCCCCAGGACTAAAGATTAGCTGGCTAAAGTTTAGCCCATGGATCCAAACATAGTCCTATGAAGATACAGATTACAAGAGTTTTATAGGAGCAAAAATCTAAAGCTTTATGGAGATAAAACTCTTGCGTACTATTTTCAAAATATAGGTGTATTTAAAATTTGGACATTAAATCTCATCTGAGACTGACCTTAGACACATGCACATCGGTTAGCTTCGCGTAATTATCTCTCGAACTGTTGTAGCTCTTTAGTTTAAATTTCTCCCTTCTCCCATGTACTTCGACACTGTGGCCTGCAAAGGTTATTTTTGCTAAAGCTTCCAGCCCTTTCATTCAATGAGATAAGTTAGTGGAGCTTTGCCGCCGGCGGTTAACGCCGCCAACGCCCTCACCCCACCCAACCCCCAATTTTTTTTTACAACAACACCCAACCCCCAGTTGGTTGAAGAACAAAATAACTCAAAGCCGACTATACTAGAAAGCTAACAGCAACGAGATATACTGGGAGCTAACGTATATGGACAACATTTCAACGAGGAGGGCAACTTGCCATGTGGCTGAACTCGTTTTTTATTCCATCTCTTGTAACTTTCGAGTCGCTCTCGTCCCCATCCTCTTCGCACTCTCTTCTATATAAACATGAGGAGAGCAAAGAGAGCATATATATAAGAAAAAGCAACGTCTCCTCTCGTACATATCAAAGGGAAACTTCATTCCCATTCGCCGCAAATACACACATTCTCTCTGTGCCTACGACCGAGCGAGCTTTAATTTTCGGATTGATCGATGGCCTGCACTACGGCAGCATCCCTGCAGCATGACAAGGCCAACGACGACGAGGCGTGCATGTACGCCCAGGAGCTCCTGTTCAGCTTCATCGTGCCCATGACACTCAAGGCGGTCATCGAGCTCGGCCTCATCGACTACCTCCTCGCCGCCGACGGCCGCTCTGTGACCCCGGAGGAGCTGGCGGCGGAGTGGCCGCAGTCAGCCGAGGCGGCCGCCGCGGTGGACCGCATGATGCGGCTCCTCGCGTCGCACAGCGTCGTCAGGTGCACGACGGAGGTGGGGCCGGATGGGAAGGCCCGCCGGAGCTATGCCGCGGCGCCGGTGTGCAAGTGGCTCGCCACTCGGAACGCCGGCGGACAGGGCTCCTTGGCTCCTATGGGGCTGATGAACCTAAACAAGGCGTTCATGGAAACCTGGTACCTACATACATACGTACTACTATATAAACGTGCACATCATTAATTCCTACGTAGTACGTATACCGTGCATTCGCGTTGTTTAGTTCCTAAAAAATTTGTAAAATTTTTTAGATTTGTCGTCATATTAATTGAATCTTACGGCACATGCATGAAGCATTAAATATAGATTAAAAAATAACTAATTGCACAGTTTATCGGTAATTTGCGAGTTGGATTTTTTGAGCTTAGTTAATCTATGATTGGACAATACTTATCAAATACAAACGAAAATGCTAATACATTTTGCAATTTTTTTTTTCAACTAAACAAGGCCCTAGCATAGAGTTTCAACGGGCCGTCAAAATCATGCATCATTCAACCAGATTGGAAAAGTTCATATATTTCATATTAAAAACAAATATGTTAGATCTGTTTGATGTTAATATGGTATATATTTATAGTTTTTTAATTAAAAAGTGAGTGCACTTATTTAAATTTGTACCTATCTACTTTATTTAATATTAAAGAGCGCAAATTTCTCTCCCACAATTCCCGTCATTCAGTTTCTCCCGATCGAGTCTCTCTGTCGCCATCAAGCATAAGAGTATCGACCAATTTACTAATAAGACTCTAATGTAAGAGTAATAGAATGTGATGAATAGGCAAGCTAAGTTACAACTCTTATGAACTATTAGCGCGTATTAGTAACTCCAAACATTCTAATAAAACTAATAGTTAGCAGCCCTTTAACTAATAATTAGCATGTCAGTTTAGATCCACTAGACCAATTTTAGTGCTAATGGAGGAGTTTGGATCCACTAGTACTAATTTTAGTGTTAATGGATTCAAATAGGCCCACTGAAGAAGTCGTATGACAGCCGAAATTATAATCTGACTTGACTGGAAGCTTTTTTTTTGTGACTTGACTTGATTGGAAGCTAGGACTCTTATGACTGCAAGATAGTGAATTTGGTGCCCATGATCTAGTTGCTTATTAATTAATCAGACTGTTCGGCTGCTTGTATATGCAGCCGTTACTGGCTGTTAGCACAGTACATTTGTGACTGGGAGGGGTATATCCAGCCGTAATTAATATAAGAGGTGGCAACGAATGATACATGATGAATAATCGCAGGTACTTTATGAAGGAGGCCGTGACGGAGGGAGCGACACCGACCGAGAAGGCCTACGGCATGCCGCTGTTCGAGCACCTGGGGTCGGACGAGGCGTCCAACACGCTCTTCAACCAGGCAATGGCCGGCCACTCGGAGATGATAATCAAGAAGCTGCTCGAGGTTTACCGCGGCTTCGAAGGCGTCGACGTGCTCGTCGACGTCGGCGGCGGCACCGGCTCCACGCTGCGCATGGTCACCGCCCAGTATAAGCATCTGAGAGGCGTCAACTACGACCTCCCCCACGTCATCGCGCAGGCGCCGCCGGTGCAAGGTCAGTCCGTGTTGCCTTGTTGGCGGTGGCTACACAAAATTCACTTCGTGTGCTAACACAACACAAACACACACACTTCCTGTGCAGGTGTGGAACATGTAGGTGGCAGCATGTTTGAGTACATTCCGAGCGGAAATGCAATTCTGTTGAAGGTCTGTTTCGTTAGCTTATCATATTATTTATCACAATAATTTCATGCATGGCAACCCACGTCAGAGTTCAGATACAACCGAATATGTTTGTTTATTTATTTTTTTTGTCAACAACAACAATAAAAAAAACAAACAAACGGTGCAGTGGATTCTCCACCTGTGGCGCGACGATGAGTGCGTGAAGATCCTCAAGAACTGCCACCGGGCGCTCCCGGCGAACGGGAAGGTGATCGTGGTGGAGTACGTGCTGCCGGCGAGTCCGGAGCCGACGCAGGTTGCGCAGGTCTCGTTGCTCCTGGACGTGGCGATGCTGAACCGCCTCAGGGGCGCCAAGGAGCGGACGGAGCAGGAGTTCGCCCAGCTGGCCGCGGAGGCCGGCTTCTCCGGCGGGTGCAGGGCCACCTACGTCTTCGCCTCCGCCTGGGCGCTCGAGTTCACCAAGTAGCTACCTGCTCGATCGGCGCTCGCGCGCGGTGGTCTCATCAGGATCGGAGGTCGGGAGGTGGCTGGCACGACGACATTTATTTATATACTTATCTATGACCGGCTTTAATTTGTGCTGGTTTTTCCTTTTTCATTCGAGAAAACGTAACAAGGACATACGCTGATCCACGAGGGCGTGTGTCGGTAATGCATTATGTACTTGTGCTTATTTTTGTTTCCCGTACCAGGTGTAACCGAATTTCGTTACCACAAAAGCAATATGTATACTTATGTTTGTTGGCCATTTTGTTGCCTACTATATAAACACAGCTCGTACCAGCACACTGAGTTTCACTGTTTCCTACCGCTGTACCAGTAGACGCTCAGGATGGGATTGCCAGTGAAGTTAGTCCTCGGATATTCAAAATTCAATGAACAGCAGTACAGCACGTTGTAAACAAATCGAATCGACACGAGGCCGGCCGGGCCGGGGGCTCACGACGCCAGGGTGGTGCTCGGGCAGTTGTCGACGCCGCAGGCCAGGACGTCGCGGTAGTCGCGGGAGACGGTGAAGTGGTCGTGCACGCTGCCGTCCCGGCTCTTCTTGTACTCAAACAGCAGCGTCGTGTGGTTGAACGCCGTCAGCTTCGCGAACCCAAAGTCGCGGTCCCGCACGTGGCTCCACCGCGCCCGCACGGCTGTGTAGTCGGCGAGGCTGGCGCCGCCGCCGCCCACCACGACGTGCGTCGTCGCCGTGAAAGCGCCGGTGTAGAGGTTAGACCCCTTGGCGACACACGCGTTCTGCGTTTCACACAAATCCAACCAGAGTGATATACAAAATGAGCGTCAACTAGCTAAGCTAGCCACAGGAGATGGAATGAAGCTGAGAAGAACCTCGTATACTGGGCAGGTCCGCTCGTAGCCGTGGACGTGGCCATACATAGCGATGTCGACCTTGTGCTTCTGCCAGAGTGACTGAAGGCTCTCGCGTCCCATGGGCTCCTCGGTTGTTCCTTCGTCGGCGTAGAAGGTGGCAGACGAGTAACCCAGAACACGGTGCGCGAGGAAGATGAGCCATGGCTGTTTCTGCCGATCAACAGACGACAGGCAGTGCTCGATGAACCTGTACTGCTCCGTGCCTGCCCTCCAGTCCAACTCGGTATTGGATATGCAGAAACGGAACATCCCGTAGTCCATTGAGTACCTAAAAGGATAAGCTGGTGTTCGATGAGAGCTTCTTGGAGACAAAATTGGAAAATACTGCAACTTTCTATTCTAGGGGAAAATCAGAAGGACAGTGATGCACAGCTCAGCTCCATGAACAAATAGCTTCAATACTGCATTTGGTAATTTCTGCCAATGAGGGAGTTTGTTTTTGTGGGTAAGTGAGTAATGAAATTTCAGTCTCAAACACCATGAAACTTTGTTAACTTTTTCTTTGAACGAATAAAAGGTTGTTAAACATCCTCTTGCCTGTCTATTCTATATTCAAAACGGAATTCTTTATTTCCTTTTAGTTGGACCTGAGAGATCTTTGTATTTGACCACCTATAGCTTCATGTTTAATGCTATGCCTTCAATCTCGACCATATCCAGGCGAAAGTTTTCTTACCAGAACTGCTCGCGGTTTTCTGCTGGCACGTAGAACATATTCTGAGCTGGTACCCCACATTCACCACCTGAGTCAAGATTTCCGTAGAAAGATCCTGATCCAGGCCAATCCCTTTCGTGGTTACCACTGCAACCACAAATTAGTAGTATCAGAAACATATTAAAACTGTTCCATTTCATTATCATTTGATTTGATCTGTTGTCAAGTTGGAATCCTGGACGAACCTCGCAACCATGTAAGGCACAGTAGAAGCAATGGGCTCAACCTGTGCAGTGAATTGATCCCATTGTGACAGATAGCCATTGGCATATGCGATGTCTCCAATATGGAAAACCACATCAATATTCTTCAAGTCTTTAATTAGCTGGTTCGTTGTGTTAAGTGAAGCAGGCTCAAAGCCATTGAACTCATTTGAACCATCAACCTCAGCCTGATAAAAGAAGTTCAAACGCCAACTTTAGTGTCAAGCAGTTAAAAGAAACATTATTACTTGTTAGTTTGATCTGAGATGAGAAAAGGGGCTAATATTTCCAGCACCAACAAAACTAACAATGAAAATACAACATTTTGGTGGATAAGTTCCTAGGTAAGAAAGTAGATAAAGGTAGATGCTGAAGGTCGAGAGATTCTAAATTGGCCTTCTGTCAATAGCTGTGCAGTAGGCATCGGTCTAATAATTCTATTGCATGATTGCATAGGAAAAAGAAAGGATAAGCATCTTGCAGATTTTGGCATCAAATTCGTACCTTGCCCATATCCCCAAAAATTACAACACGTTGCAAAGAGTCTTCCCCAGGATAAGGAGGTGCTTTGAAGCTATACTGATGTCCCCAAACTATAGAGCCATTAAAAATGTGATGACCAACTTGGTATGTGTACCTGAAATTTGAACTCATATGTAAAACTTGTCGCCCCTTGTAGTAGCACAAATGAATAGCTAACAAAAGAAAGAAATGAAGATGCAAACAGGTTGTTTGAGCTTCAATTACAAGAGATTGGGCCATAATTCCTTGAGAAAACTTGTGTGTATGAAACCAGGATCACGCCAACCAACTGTCCTTGCAGGAGGACCTGAAATAGAGCCATAAAGGTACATAGTAATGATAATGTTCTTATTAGGTACCATAGCAACGTTAATGACTCATTGGGTTTCATGAAAAGTGAACACATCAATCACACTTAGCTTTAGAACACTGAAAAAACTAAATCCAATTCAAAGCATAGGAATTGTTGGACATTGTAATTTTATCCTAAGATAGATCCCTACATTTCAGATAAAAATTGAGGATAATACTCTGTATTTTTGCAGGATACAGTAAGAGAATTACTAACCACACATGGTCTCGCGACTGAAAGTAAGGGTGCCTGCAGGAGAAAGGATTTGGATTTGCCCTTGTATGCCCCATCTGACAAATGGTGTAGCCTCATTTGTACCATACCCACTTGTCCATGTAACTGTCATCTAGAGTCACTAAAAAACAGTAAAAATCTTGTAGATATGATATGAAGCGATTTCATTCTTGAAAGCAGTTATGTGCACTTTTTCTTAAAAACCTTGATAACTATGAACAAATTCTAAAGGTAAAACTAAGAAAGTACTCATCTAAATAATAACTAGCTGAAATATCTAAGTTCTTGTTTTGAGTTACTTTAAAATTATTTGCGAATTAATAATTTGATCAAAAGAAAATGTTACCTTACAGCTACAAAAAAAGTGCATTAGAGAAATGACCCAAATCTGTCACCTATTTGCATTCATAAAATTTTCTTTTGTGGGTCATATAAAACAGTGTTCAGTCGATGTTTCCTTCATTACTTACAAGGGGGAAAAAGTGAAAATGATACTTACTTCATTCCAAGATTTTCCTTGTGCTAAGCGTGGGAACACCGGAGCCTTTGGGTTGATGAAAGTAACACTCTTTGAGTGGGCGATGAGCTTTGGCTGTATAATTACACGAAAAATGTGCATAGTCATGCTAAAGCACATACTAGTTATCCATCATGGTATGCAGACAAAGAAACTAAGAATAGTAAAAAAAACTGGCAGCAATATTAGTGATCCAAAAATAAAAAACACAATGGTACTGTAGAGGTTGTACACAGTTTGGGTTAAAAAACAAGGTGCTCTTTGCTAAAAATCTAAACACGTAGTTTGGGTTAAAAAATAATCTAAATGCTAAATTAAAACAGTTCTCTTTTGTTTTAAAGAGATGACAAGGTGCTCATTGCTAAAAATCTAAGTGAGAGACTTTTACTAGCACACCATGTTTAGTGGTGTATTGGCGTTTGAACTCTATAGTTGGAATATGACTGTAGAGGTTGTAAATGGCTCGTAGGTTGTGACAGCAACTGGCAGGGAACTTATTGTAATATTTATAAACCAACAATAAAAAAACATATATCATGCTTAGTTAATAATGTGTTCAAGGTGGGCTACAATTGTCTATCAGGAAATGGATAAAATTGTTTAGGATGTATAGTACTGATAGCTTAGATACCAAATGAAAAGGTCTAAATTTTTTAAACCCTGCAGTTCAATAGATTGATTCACAAAAAGAAGAGCATTAAGCACATACATTCGACAGGCCTCCAGAGAACAATGCAAATGAGAAACCCTCTCTCTGATTTATCAGCTGAAGCTTCAAGGATCCCTTTCCAGTGTTTCCATAATCACGATTCGTGTAGTTTGCAAATTGGAACTGCCGAAATATGAAGCTTCCTTCAGCATATGTTCATATAAGAGTTCTGAAGTCACCTAAACTTCACATGGAGAAAGCTCACAGGAAACTAGCCCAACCTTGATAGGAGCTGTGCATAAAAGAGGGGACTCCACCCATTCGTTCTCTTGTGGACAAATGGAATCACTGACAAATCCATGGAAACAAAATACACAAGATCAGTCCAGCTTTCCATTTAGCAAGAAGCATGCAGTATTCTACCAAAGCAAACAGCAGATAGTGTATCAGTTTATACTTGAAATTAGCAGGAGAGAAGACTCCAATCCAGTCATCCTTCGAAGGCCTGGGGTTACTATATGTGACGGTCACCCATTCTCTGTCCTCCCCCTGCAACAAATAAAGCAGCCGATAATCTAATAGCAGCAGAGGGAACCATTAGAGAGGGCAATGGCCCTACATATAACCTAGCTTGTGCTGCAGATTTAAGCCCTATTTGGACAATCGAGCATCGAGCGCGCATATTTCTAATGATGAATTGCAAAAACTCAGCCCCGAATTGCGACAAAACTCTCAAACTACTATACATGCATACTCTGTAGAGCTTAGAGCACCTCGAGCCCACGAACTGATGGCGCCCACTCGAATTAGCCTGAGGCGCCAGCGTTTTAGAGGGCTCACCTCCAGGCCGAGAAGGGCCGGCGACGCGTCGACGAAGGCACCCGGCTGGGGCGCAGCGGTGGCGCGGTGGATGGCGATCCTCGACAGCGGCTGCACGCCACCTCCCGCAGCGGCGGCGCCGGCGCTGGCGATAAGAGCGAGCAGCGCATACACCGTCACCGCCGCCGCCGTTCTGGGCAATGACAGCATCGTGCTCGGTTGCAACCAGCAGACGAACTCTTCTCGCTTTCTGTATACCATTTTGTGGGATAAAAGCGAGCCAATAAATTATGGAACGCAGGAACAGTCGGCAAATCAAAGAGTGACGTCTAAGCTACAATAGGGGAGAGCCTGACCTGACGTCTAAGGTAAAAGTAATGGCGAATCTGAAGGCCCTTTCGAAAAGCAAATTTCAGAAACCCGAGCTAACCGATGGCCTTTTTTTTTTTTGAAATAACCGATGGCCTGTTTGAAACACAAGCAAATGCCAACCACCTCGATGTCAACGGACATGCCTATTTAAGTCAAAAGACTCAGACCTATTTCACCACAAAGATAACCTTCATTTGAATGGACCTCCAGTTTCATATTCGGGATAAGCATCGATGCGTCATACTCAGTTAAGCAGCGGAATATCAAGGGTATTTGGATCTGATCTAGGCTAGTCCGGTGATTACTGGAGGTTTAACAGAATATCCAGAGTATTTGGATCCGATCTAGGCCAGTCCGGTGATAACTGCAGGAGTTCTCCACCTAACTTGAATTTGAACATGCCGAGGAGAAGCCGAAATGAAAATTACCATGGCCTTGTTTAGTTCACCCTGAAAACCAAAAACTTTTCAAGATTTTCCGTCACATCAAATCTTAGAGCACATGCATAAAGCATTAGATATAGACGAAAATAAAAACTAATTGCACAGTTTGCCTGTAAATCACGAGATGAATCTTTTGAGCCTAATTAGTCCATGATTGGATAATATTTATCAAATAAAAACGAAAATACTACAGTGCCGAAATCCGAAATTTTTTCGGAACTAAACAAGGCCTGCACATGTCCTGCCATTTTCCTAAGTGCTTCCACGCGATGTCTGACCTTAGGCTGATTACAGAAATTAAATTTGCATGATAGTGGATACAAAAATGACAGGCTCGAACAATTTTATAATACCGACATTGAAACGTTACCAGTTCAGCAACCGTCCAATCTAAAAACAAAAAGGTCATCATATCTGAGCCAAAACAACATACGGTTCTTTTTTTTTTTTTGAAAGAACAGGAAGGGCAAGGAGCCCCTACTGAGAATATATTAAAAATAGTGAAACATACGGTTCATTTTGACTACACCACAATGAATACAAGTTCAAAGAAAAATCCCATCGCCTGTTAGAATTACTACGGAACAAGAACAAGGAGCTCGATTGCCTCTTCGATTCAGAAGATGCACCAGGGCAGCAAGCATCCTTATCAGCAATATCGATCTCACACTAGACTACGTTAGCAGACCCAGTTTTAAACAGCCCAAAATGGTTTCTGCTCTGAACCAGGAGTTGGACTGCCCTTGGGTATGTTGTCTGTCACATCAGTATCGTCGTCGTCGTCATCATCATCATCATCATCTCCATAATCAATAAGTTTCAGCAAAGTATCTATAAATGAACACCAAAGATAATATGTAAATTAGCGAAGTTAAATCATATCCTACACACAAAGGAAATTATTGTGTGCAATGTTACCAGACACAGGTGTGCCTTTTGTTTGTTCCTCAGGCTCCTTTGGTCGTTGTTGAGATGGCAGGACTGATTTTGCATCCAAGGGCCTTGGAGGTGCTGTCAGCTCTTTTAAAGCAAAAGTCTTGTTCTCATTTCTTGACAATAACTCATCTGAAGGAAATTTTGGTGGCAGCGGAGGCATGCTCTTAGACGGTGGCGGTAGCATGTTTTTGGGTGGCAGCGGCGGAGGCATGCTCTTGGGCGGTGGCGGTGGCATGTTCTTGGTTGGTGGCGGCAGCATGCTCTTCAGGGGTGGTGCTGGCAACTTAGTGGATATAGAGAGATGTGATGGCATATCCGCTTCTTCTAGCGGAAGCATTCCATTTGATCCAGGATGAACTTTCTTTGGAGGTGCAATTGATGAGCTCCCAATGTAACCTAAACTATCTAAACCTGTCTTAACAAATTTGGATCCCTGTTGTGAGTTCTGGAAAGATGAAAGAAAACAAGAACACTCATCCATCAAATTCCTGTGTGTTAGAGTAGGTAATGCATGAATGGAATCAGAAACAATTTTGCATACACAGCACAAATATGAGCAATATTCATATGGAAGCACAATACTAGCTAGCATGACTCTTGACAGGTTCAGAATGTTATCTTAATTTTGAAAGATAGAAGCAAATATACTGTAAATATAATTTTCATATTGGGAGACTCTAATAACATAAGATATACACATAAGTGTAGGAGACAATGCAGGAAACTAACAACACCCTAAGTCTGAGTCTGCTTAACTAAGTGAAGAAGTTTCATATGGATTATGGAAGGACTTTTTGTAATTTGTATATTTATATTGCTTGGAGCTTCCACTGAATGAGAAGATTTTGCAAATGCAAAACTTTCTCCAAAGAGTGGAAAGAAATAAAATGTATCAAAACCTACTAACAATATATTAACTGATCAACTAATAACAAGACTACACCAACCAAGCAATTTCAAAACTCAAGGCATGCTAGCAATGTTAATCAACAGTAGTGAACTGTGTGAGCGAACAGAAACAGACCAAACGCAAAGGTTAAATTTCTATTTTCTGAAAAAAGTAACAAGATATTTGAAGAGCTCTGCATCTTGTCAGTTACACTCCATAGGTAATGCAAACTCCAACTTGTTACAAGCCTGTGAAAAAACCCACATGTATTGCCACCTGTGAGCTTCAGACAAGGTCAGAGAAAATACCTGGAATGAAATGAGATGTTAGAAGCAGATAAAAGAATACAACAAAAAACGATGATGCCAATCTGGCAATGCAACTATTGCTTTTAATAGTATTGTTAAATTTGGATTGTAGTCTCCATTAAGAGAACTGCAAGAACTACAGGAGCAAGCAAAGTTCCTTTCCTTCAAAAGAAGTTAGATTTATAATAGTTATTAATTTCCAAGGTGCTAAACAAGAACTAAACAGTAAGATCATTATATTTCTTCAGGTACAAGTATAAAAACATATTATCATGAATTGCATGTGGAATATTTGCTGTTGCATCAAATCTCTCGGTTAATCAAAAGTGCTTCCCTTGTTTCAAGGAGGCATCATAAAGGGCAATATTTTTTTATGCAGAACATTTTGATGTTAATAGATGTCACAGTGTCATTCTAAATTTTTTAAAAAAAAATCACAGTGTCATACAAAGTTTTCCTTGTAGTTGACAGAGCAAAAGTGTACACCAAAGTTACAAACAAAAGCAAATATGCCAGGAATTCGAAATCCTGATATTGAAATCGCCTTGAAAGTTGTGTTGATAAGAGTCAATGGGCTATCAAAAGATTCAAAAGATGGCACAAGCCAAGCTAAGAAAGGAGAGAACAAACAAGGATGAGAGAGTAGGGAAGATGTCATCAAATCAGGATAGGCATCTAGTGAACACCATAGGGAAGGAAAGGGTAGCCATGGAATTTAGATTAATCACATGAGAGGTAATACAGAGAAAAGGAGGTGAATAGAGGGGACATCAGAACAAGTACATACAAAAGAAGAGCTTAAAAAGGTTGTTGTAGCTCCTGTAGTTAAGAATTAAATCGAGGCTATATCAGAAAGAAAAACAGAACTAATTGTACCTGACTTTCTGTTGCTGGACCCTTTGAAACTGGTAGTTCCTGGAATTTTCTTCGGGAACGTTTATCCATCTCCACATCCAAGGTTGAGTTCTCCTTTGTCCCCATGCTTGTTGGCGTGGGCGTCACTGGAACAGCCTGAGCTGCTGACGATGAGGCATGCTTGAGTGTGAATGCCACCTGCTGCAATGGAGTTGCTTGGGGATAAATGTCCCCATAACCACTGTAAAATGCACCACCATTTACTGGTGGAATAGGACAGGCCATGTTACTGGGTGGTGGAACCCCAGAATATGTTGGAGCCCCTGATTGCACTGTCACTGCAGGAGCAATAACTCCAGTAGATGCAAAGGAATGTGGAGCTCCTGATAACACATTGGGCCCTAAAGTATAGTGAACATCTGTTTTCACTCCTGAGGTGTCGGTACCAGTTAACAACTGCTGAGGAGGTGGAACAGCACCATATACGTTTGAAGAAGAAATTCTGTCAAAAAAGGGTATTAATAAAATGAAAATGATAAGACTTCTGTTGTAGGATCCAATATCAACAATAAGAATCTGTACATGCTTCGATGTTGGCGAGAAAAGAAAAAGACACAAGAACATAAAACAATGGACTGCAATTCGAACATGATGCTAAGAGTCAGTAAGCTTGAATGCTTCATACAATCGTTTCCTTAAGAAATAAGTATTTTCAAAGGACAAAGCTGATAACATCAAGATGAGTTAATGACTAAGCAAAGCAAATGCTTAACCAAGAAGGTGAGAATGTGGATGCAAAGGTTGTATTTCTCAAAAAATGGAAAAGATGCATGCAAAAAAAATCATTTAATTAATTAGCAAATTTGCATACCTGGAAGCACCGAATTCTGCTGCTATTGTATCCAGCAGGTTCTCTGCCAAAACTTTTGCAGCTTCTAGGTTCTTTAAATGCATACTTGCGAGGTATAGGTGTAGAGGTTGTTGTGAGGCTACAAAGGATGTATAGAACACAATGTAAGCCTACAAATCAGAAGTTCCTGAAAGCTATCAAAATAATCACCAACCTTCACCATGACAACTGCCAAGATTCTCTGAATCTTTCCCTCTTAGTACAACAGTGACCCCTGTTTCTCTCATGATATGATTTATGTACTGATCCTATAATAACAAAAGAGCACAAGCACCAACAGCACAAAAGCAGTTTCTCCCATCCAAATTGGGATGTCAGAGAAAGCTTTATGATTAGATCTTTCAAAAAAAAAGTAAGAAAACATCACATAAATTGAGTAATCAACAAAAATAAACTGAGATAAGCTAATAACAAAATGATAAAATAAAACCAGGATCACATATAGTTCTACAAAAAAAACATACATTTGGACCACGGACTCGAGCTGCGATATTCAATGATGGATCTGCATCAAAACCCAAAAATATCGAGGCACTAAAAGGACGAACAGCCTGTGAAAGATGAATAGAGATGAAGTTAAATTTCTCGAGCAGAATTTGTTCTATAGTAGTACAGCAAACATACTACACTGATCCCCATTCGCTCCCAAAAATGGGTAAATTTGCTCATGATATGGAGATATAGAGGATTACCTGTCCACCACTAGAGGAGAAAGGGGTCGATATAGACTCTGAGATTGTTCCTTGTTTCAATATTTCCTCAATCATTGAAGCTGCGCGGTCAACTGCCTTAATGCGCTCAGCAGTATCTTTCAACTAGAGAGAGGCCAAATGCATATTATTATGTTATCAATACTATAAGGAATGTCTATACAGGATTAAATATAGACTAGAAAAAAATTGCTGCATGCTGCTACTTATCACAATGGCCTTGGCATTGATATCATGCAATTTTTTGTTATAATATGGATGGATGATTCAAAATTAAAACATTAAAGAGGAATATCATCACAACTAGATTGCATTACGCCTAACAAGCAGATATGTTAAATCCCAGTTCCCACAAAAATCAAAACTAGTGTATGACCTACTATATGTAATGGCACAATCACTGTTTTACAACATTTATAGTGTGTTTGGTTTGAGGAGTGAGTTAGCTCATCATCTTCTCACTCCTCACTTTTTTGTTTGGTTTGTGGAATGGAATGGGTTGATCCATCATCACCTCATTGCTCAACGCTCACAAGCTAATAATTAGTACTAGTATGAGGATTGAGGAGTGGAGTCATTCTACCCAATTTGAGGAATGGACTCATGATGCACCACCCCATCTAGAATGGAGTGATTCCTCAAACCAAGCACCCTACTAGGAAACTTCAGTCATGGGTTGAGATCTTTAAGAACTTCAAAGGTAGTTTTAAAATTCATACTCCTAAGGTCCTTAGTTCCCAGTTTAACGCCCTTATAAGCAGTAGCAGTTAAACAATCAATAGTCAACTCAAGGCAGACATGACAGTTCTGTAACTTTACATGGTGACAACTCAGTAAGTTGTATTTGACATAGTATTAAAAACAAACAAAAAAAACAATAAGATAATTGGCATCATCATAGTTAAAAACAAGAAAGGACGAGATGGAAAACACAACGAGATCTTCCAGTAACAGTTAATGCATGCAGACAGCCATAAAATGGTCCATTATATAGTTATACAGCTGATTCAATAACTGTTGCAGTGCAGAAATTTCAGGTATATATCACCAAAGTTATTATGGTCAGAATAAAATGAAGGGAAACGGAATTCAACAGAAAGAATAATATTTACCTGAGATCCAGCAGAGATATGTAGATAGAGTGGCTTCTCACCATCAGGATGTTCATTTGGAGGGTGATATTTTCCCCTTACAAGGTAAAACAAGTAGTCTCAGGAATGGACCGTCAAAACCAAGAGGGCATGTCAGATTTTACCTAGTAATGATGACAGTGTTTGTGCATCTCTGAATCTGTTAAGTATCAGGAACATTATAAGTACCTTATTTGACCATAACATATGCGAATACAATGTCTTAGAAGGAACAGAGTTCACCGGTAACCTAGACTTGTCTGGTAAGAATTTACCTCTTCTTGTGTTTGTCGTTTTGTAAGCTTATATCGCACAGATGGATCTGCGTCGTTTATAACAATCTCGCGTGCAATGACCTCATCTGGTAGTTTTGCCTAATAGTACATAAGTAGTGACATAGATGCACTCAGATAGCCCTAGATTATAATTGTCCACATAGTACCTCTCAGAGCTTAAAAAAACAGTATTGTATGAAACTAAATCACACCTGACTCAATTTCTGAACTGCAGCAGCAGCACTCGGGAGCACCGATGGCGCAATATGGGGCGGCAACGAATGTGGAACAGGGACTACACTTGGCAATGTAGCAGCTCCATATGCCGTGACGCCGGGCAGTGCAGCGCCAGGAAGAGCACAGAAATTCATCACAGGCATCCCCGCCACGGCAGCAGCCTTCATCGCCGCGGAGACCAAGTCCTCCGCGGGCTGATCCCACTTCCTCTTCTTCCTAAAGAAGAAGCGCAGATGTTTCAGCGGCTCGGCATCCCCAACCCCCGTCTCAACCGCGAGGGCGGCGGGCAGAGCACTAGGTTTCGCAAATCGATGACCGTGACGGATAGGAGAGCGAGGGAGGGAAGGAGGGGGGCTGGGTACCTTTCAGGTCTTCGCCTGCCTGCGGCGGCGGGCTCATCGGCGACCTTGTGCGCTCGGTCCTCCGTCATGGGTGCTCGCCGACGGGTGGGCTCGCGGATGAATCAGGGGAAGGAGACGGGCACAGCCGTCAGCCGGGGTGGGAGGCTAGGGCGATGAGCCGGTGAGCGGTGACGGTGAGGCCTGGCCGCCTGGATGCGTTGCCCCCTGCCCGCGTAGCCGTGTGTGTGTGTGTGGGGGGTGTTTCTTTTTTTTTCTTTCTTTTTCCAGCTCCAAAGTCACAGAGCATGTGAAGATAATAATAACATTTCAGAAATCCAGTTTTCAGTCTTGAGTTTATAGCCTGTTTACTACTCCCTTTCATATGAAATTGTTGTACGTCTTATAATTTAGAAGAAAAATATTTTTTTAATCTTACTTATTATTGATTTCCTAATTTGCAATCCACGTCTCCAATTCAAATGAGCTTCATATCTACACATAATCGTTTTAAAAACATTCAGAGTCAGAAGAATATATGGGTCTTTAATTTTTCTAAGTCTCCATGTAACCCCTAATAGTGTGTTTGATTGATATTTAAAATTGCGCCTCTATGCTCATTAGTCATTAGTCCCTTTGCCGGTGAACCTCCGTTGCGCTAGCACTTAGGCTGAAGCAAAGACGCGACCAAGCATGAGGATGATGTATCATAGGTGCAATGGCGATAGTATCGATGCGGAAAGAACCAAGGCACAAGGGGCGAAGCCTCTGTGTGTGACCGACCATGATGTCATACTCACCCTCCTCTTCCACATGATGGTCGATGTGATGGTTAGTGTGGAGTGCTTGCGTGGTGCGCTCCAGACAAGGAGCTCGATGTGGTGCTCAACGGGGAACGAGAGGTAGGAGGTGCGACACATGTGAACCAAGGGGGAGGTGAGACAAGCGCTAACCAATCCAAGTGCATTTTCAAAGACTAGGGGGTTGCATTGATAGAACCAAGCTATATCATTGCTAAACAAGTAAACAACTATATGTTTCTAAGGACAGTTAGAATGCAGAAAAGAGACAGTTCCAAGACTTTTTTGGCGATTTTATACACAATGAAATGTTCTAAAGGCACTGTCAACCCATAAATTGATATATTCACTATTTTCTAATTATAGGTTGTTTTGGTTTTTCTAGGTACACAACTTTTGTTATGAATCGAAACATATAGGGGGTGTTTAGGACTGCTCTGCTCCACGTTTTTCAGCTCCGCTCCACGTTTTTTAGCCAAACAATTTCAGTTCCACGCACTTAGTTCGAGAAAAAATGGTGGAGTTGTGAGAACACCTAAAGAGATACTCCACGAACTCCAGTTTTTTGTGGAGCTGCTTCATGGTGGAGTTTGTGGAGCAGAGTTCGTGGAGCAGTGCCAAATACCCCTATAGTATGTCTATAGGTGCATAGCAAAAGCTACACCTGGACCAAAACGACCTATAATTTTGGACATAAGGTGGCAGTTGCTATAATTGCTAAATTAAGTAGAGACTAGAAATAAAAGTCATATTTTCCAGTGGATGGTTTCTTTTTTTTCTAATCATGTATCTTCTTTCTCCATCTACTTATTATATCTCTTCGTATCTTAGTTTCAATGTAAACATAGTCTCTTATCTAAGAAGCTATACTATGTCACTATTTTGCTTAATCGACATCTAATTAATGAACATATAAACTATCTATTTTAGAGTTGTGAGTACTCTAAGGAAGTCTAAGCCAAGAAAGCTTAGGACTCAACCTCAAGCTGAAGACTCGGACTTAGGTAATAAAAAGATTGTAACCATTGCTCATTGCTGGAGGCATAGAGAGGAGGGGGTGATGTCCAATAAAGAGGGGTTAAGGCAATTTCGTAGAAAAGAGATGAGGTGGTAGAATAGGAGTCAGATTTGACCAGCAAATATAGAAGAATAGTTTAAATGTGGAAGATTAGTATAGGGGTTATTTAGATCCGTTCATTCGGAGGAATTGAAATCTACTTAATAAATTAGACTATTTGGTTTGAATTTTGAAATTCCACCACTTTCTAAAATTTACGTATAAACCTATCTCAAATTCATAAAGTGAGAGATGAAAAATTATTCTATAGATCATTATTCTATGTTTCTACTTTGCAACTTATAACACTCTCTTTAGCTTGCTCCCCTATGGTAGAAATGCAACATATAAATATTTTTCTCGTATAGCCAACAATAATATACAAATACAATCCATATACAACATGTTAGCTTACTTAATGTGTCTAAATTATGATTATTAAAATAAATTCAATTCCAAGAATCCAACTCACTTCTTCAAAGGTATTCATAAGTGTAATGTGCTTACATGTATTATAGGTGTGAGTGTACACTCGTATGTGAGTATCTACGTCTATAGCTGGATCTTGAAAAAAACAGAGTCTAAGAGAATAAGGTTTAGGAAATATTTGAAATGTAGAATTTTTACGGAAACTGCGTGGAAGTATTACGGGAATCAATTTAATTTAATTTAGAAAATGCAACAACATAGAAAAATTAGACTACGGAATGTCATAAGATGACAGGCACATGCTTTGTAACAAGCTCCCACCGTGGATTTGTACGGCAAGAACAGTTTGTGTTAGCATCATGTCACAATCTCGTAAGATGGAGAAGGTAGATCTAGTAATCGAAATCCAATTGCCGAGTGTGATTTGTCCTAATAATCGAAATCCAATTCCTGAGTGTGATCTGTCAAAAATCCAATTGCCGAATGTGGCAATTGCCTCGGGGATTGTACGTGAAGATCCCAGTGAAGAGCAGCAGTCGAAAAGTGAAAGACTGAATAGATATTCTATGCTCTAGCATATAGCATCAAAAATAAAAATAAATTCTCGAACTGGAAAATTGATGGAAGTTCAGATCGAACAAATGTCATTAATGACGCATTATATATCGTTATATCGCTCAATTTGGCAGGCATTAGTCACCCCATCAATACAACATGAACTTGCTAATCATGTGCAAAAATACATATATTGATCATCATCATTTATGAAAACCGGCCATTCACCATAGCTGTTTAACATTCTTTCTGCAATGTGCCAAGGGCGCATGGCACCATCATTGTCGTTGGCCTAATTATTGCAACAAAGCATGAGTACGTTTCTCAAGGAAAAGTGAAATAGAAAGGGTTGAAACTGAGCCTCAGAAGAAAAGCAGCTTCATGGGAGAGGAACACAAACGGGAAAAGTCCAGTCTCTATCCTTCAAGGGCCGATGCACCAGATATAATTTCAATAAGCTCTGTAGTGATGGATGCTTGGCGTGTCCTGAATATAGAAAATAAGGTATCAGTATCTTCTAAAATCCTGCTTTGTGTTTTGTTATTGCTAATGCATGCATTTCATGTGGTCAAGTAGCTTCACAATATGCTGAAATAAAAAGGTGCTAGTTGTTAAAACAAACCTGTTGTAAGTGAGAGTTAGACGATCAAGCATATCGCCAGCATTTCTGCTGGAGCTGTCCATGGCAGACATACGGGCTCCAAGCTCACTGCATGCATTCTCTAGGGCACCATTGTACAGAACCTGCAGTAAGCCAGGCATTGCAATATATATTACAATAAGGGAGACAGAATGATCTAGTCTTAAACCCAGAAATAAATTCATGGAAATGTTACACATTTTTCTGTATATTTATACAACACAAACTGCTAAAGCAATCATAAATTTGTTGCTTTGAACGATAAGCATAGTAAGTTCTCCCCAGATAATAGATAGAGCTACATGTAGCTCCTTAATGATCACAAAAGACTTACACAAGAAAACTGGAACTCAGCTAGATTCTGCAATATCTCTGATTTTGTCTCGCCGCCTTCAATCTCATAAGAATCTAGGTCACCCATCTTCCCACCAGCTTCTGATTCTTTTTCTGCAACCTGCTCAAGGAAAGAGCAGTAAACAATGAACAAAATAATATGATGCTTTTGATGGTCTCTAGTGATTAGAGCACTAGTTCACAAGCCTTAAGGGTTTCTTACCTCAGGGGACAGTATTGTTACCATTGTGGGCTTAAATGATATAACAGAATGGAACTTGTTGAAAATAACCCTCAGAGCATCATATTCCACATTTTTCAATATGTCATCGGCCAGCACAGCAATCTGAAATTCATTGAATTGAAAGCATTAAATTTCAGAGCAACAAAGGAAATTATATTTATAAAAAAGGTACTAATGTGAATGTATTCCTAAATTTCATCACAAAAACAATATATTCCCAACATCTAAGGAAGCTAGAGTTAGAACCCAACAACATGACAAGACAAGTGCTACCCCAAAAAAAGATTAGAAGCATACAAGTGGTCAACTTTTCCTAGCATTAGTGTATCATATACTCAATAGTTTGATGTCACAAAGACTCAGCTGTTTTACAAAGTGGATGATTAATTTTTAACTCAATTCACAGCTCTTTTACGTGAGCACCTGCAAACAATAAAATAGGTAAAGGAATGATCAGTAGCTGAACCAGTCATCCATAAGTTGTCTGGTCATTTGTGTCCATGACTGTTACAGCAGACAATTTCATTTGGGCCTAGAAGAGTCCAGAACTGCACTGAGTAAGTTAACCAGTAACTATACTAGACATCCTTTTCTTGGCATCAAGATTAATACTGTCGCAAATTAGTCAAGGAATTCAATAGCCCAGAGAACAAACACCATAGCATGATTTTACTAAAACAATCAAGAATTAAGAAAACAAACAGATGCAAATCTTTTTTTTTTGAACTAAAACAGATCAAAATCTTGATCTGTAAACTAATAAAAACAGACCTGTGTATAGTTGATAGGATTCTTCTGTAGTTCAGTTACAGTCATTTCAATGCTGTTCCTTGAGTCACGAACCAGCTGAACTTTTCCCTTTTCTCCTAATATAACAAACTTGCTTTCTTTTTCTGGACCTGTAAGCAGGAACATAAGCATTAAATTCACATATTTAGAACAATATATAAGGATTATATTCATGTCAACCAAGTGAATAAACTACCAGATGTCAACTTGTGAAGGGCCCTGCTAACTTTCACCGATGTTGAATTAATACCACCACAGAGTCCCTTATCAGAGGTAATGGCCACAATCACATTCTTCTTGACATCAACGCCTGTCGAGTCAAAGCAGAAAAGTTGAAGATCAACATGAGAAAACCGCACATGACCAAAAAGTTCAAAAGAATACTACAAGCAAAGGCCATCTGTGTGACACATGTGCACTACAATTTTTTTTCCTTGAAGTGGAAATTTGCTCGCAAGAAGAAATCTTCATCGCATAAACACGAAAAGGATATACTAGTATATATGCTGATTTTGATGAGACATTATATCTCCAGAAGTATTACACAGTATCTTTTATAGTTTCTAATAAAAGCATACAAGAAACATGGTACTGGGTTCAAGTTACTTATGAGGCTACGGACGCTAATGTCTCAACTGATCAACTGAAAATATACTTCCAAGTACATATTGCAGGAAAGATGCCCCTTACAGGTAGGGAAAAAACTTGTTAAAGAAGCATAGCTTGAACATTTCATGATACTGCTAGTGAACCCTAGAATGACCAACCTCAATTGAATAAATCTAACTTAAATCTTACAGTATGTTACTGAACATTATGGGTGACAGATCAAATCAAACCATGCTAAAGAAGCGTAACATCATACGAAATATACATAGAAGGACAGAACAGATGAAAGTAACTAGACAGGAGGCTAATCCAGTGGCTTTCGAAACACCATATATATACATACTAGGAGCATCCCCAAGAAGGGCGGTGAAAGGCTCCCACAGGCCACGTGAATTTTCAGTCCTCGTCTGAACAGCACGAAGCTTTGATGCTGCAACCATCTTCATAGCCTTTGTGATCTTCTGGATGTTCTTGACACTCTTCATCCGGTTCCTCACTGCAGATATAACAGAAAAATAATAGTATTAGGAACCTTTTCCAATTCATATAAGTGAGTGAAGCAACCAGACGCAAGAGCCCTTACCAACTTGAGTTGAAATAGACCGTGCACCAAGTGGAGCCATCTCCCTGTTAATGTAGTGTGCAGTCAGCACAAACCCATATAGACTAAAAGTTCTATATGAACAAAGAAATGATATGGCTGCTTGATATTGTTAGCATTTCAACAAATACACACAGTTATAGAGATGTGTTATAGTGAGAGAAAAAAATCATTCCACGCATAAGATTTCCAGTTCCTGAGTGCATGTTAAATATATGCATACACCGCCACTAAATCAACGGAATCTTATATCAGGGAAAAAATAACGATAGGGTACACATGAAATGCGATGCGATGCCTTTGGTCTATATACGAATCTTAGTTGCGGGGCTTGCGCAGGTCACCTATAGACAAATCAAACGCTGCCATACTGTACCCCCCAAGATGTACGAAACAAACCCCGTGCCCCCCTCCCGAATCCTAGATCGAGCAGAGAGATCTGAGAGTGAGGGAAGCTCATAGCCTTACGGTTGCGAGATGGCGGAGGATCGCGTCACCGCAGCGGAAGCGGCCGCCGGAGACGGGTTGGGGACGGTGGGGGAGAGGAGGATGCGCCTCCCCTCGCGTCGCAGCGCCGCCATCGCCATCGCGTCGCCTGAGTTGCCCTCGCCTCTCTCTCGCACAGGCCTGTTTTTTTTCCCCCTCTTGTCGAATCCACTCTCACCTTCTCTCTCTTTCCCCGTCTACCGGACCGTGTTATAAGGAGGAGTCGAGGAGAGAAATGGGCTGCGAATCGTGCAAACATATGGGCCAGGAACCGGCAGCTTGAAGTCAACACCTTCTGGGCTGGGCCTGTGTTCCAGACTGGCGGGGTACAGTTGCCCTTTTTTTTATTTCTACCAGCACATTTCTGAATGCTTCTTATGGACAGAGTTTGGCTTTTTTTTTTGACAAAAGCATAATTTTATTATTAGCAGCAGGAGGCTGCAATAAATGGGATTGAATCCCCACTTTACATTACGCAGCGCCAACTTCAGAGAGCATCTGTTCACATGATCTGCATTAGTACATGAGTACACAACCTTAGGACTAATGTCTGGATTATTGAATGCTGATCTAGCTAACATGTGAGCTATGGAGTTCTTGCTCTTGGAATCTTGAGGACTCGAATTCTTTTGCCATTTGTGTAGTTGGTGAACGTTTGAGTGGAAGGTAGCCAAGAGCAATCTTCCCCATTCAGAGAATTGGCCAGCATTTGATTGTCAATATAGAAGCAGATTTCTTCAAGCCCCAGTTCAGAAACAATTGCAGCAGCAAAGGCTATTGCTGCAGCCTCAGCCATAACAACTGAGGTGATTTCGTTGATTCGTAGCTTGATATGGTAAGAGCCATTTCTCCTACTGTCCTGGATGAGGATCCCTAGACCTGCTGATTTGGGGAAGTCTAAGGATACCTCTGAATCGATGGAGGCATCAGTGTAGCATCTGATCTCCTCTGAGTTGCCTGCGGATCTACAAAAAGAAAAAACTTGAAGGCTTTTTGGCACCTTTTCAGGTGTCTTGCTTTGAGTGGTAGTTTGTGATTACTCATTCAATAGAGTTCTGTTGAATGAATGGATGTGCGCCTGCACCGCCAGATGAACCTGCAAAACAGACCACTTTCGTTTGTGAAAGCGAAAGTCATTTCTGACCTTCCATATGAACCACAAGTAGGTCATGACCTGCACTAAGATCTCTTCAGAGGTTTTAGAACCAATTATCTTTGCCAAACAATATTGAATTCCGTCTTCCTCCTGAGGAAGGACAGAAGTGAGCAAAGGGGTTTTAGCCGAAAACCAGACAGCTCTGACAAAATCACAGTAAAATAAGAGGTGGGCATCATTTTTAGTAGAGCCACAGAGAGCACAGGATTTATCAATCTTGTCTGTGAGGCTGTTCGCGCGTGCACCAGTGGCAATGGCTCTTCTTAGGCCTTGTTTAGTTCGCAAAATTTTTGGTTTTTGGCAACTGTAGCATTTTGTTTTTATTTGACAAACATTGTCCAATCACGTAGTAACTAGGCTCAAAAGATTCATCTCACAAATTACAGGTAAACTGTATAATTAGTTTTTATTTTTGTCTATATTTAATGCTCCATGCATGCGATCAAAGATTCGATGTGACAGAAAATTTTGAAATTTTTTGCGAACTAAACAAGGCCTTATTAGCCTCCAAATAAAGGTTTTGATTACTGGAGATATTCTCTTACTCTTCCAAACACGTTCGAGAATGACTAGGTTTTCAGAAGAAATATTTCTGGAACCCTGTTGGGGAAGCTGCAAACTGGAAATACTATTGAGATATTGAATTGGCTTGCTGGCACGTTATTAGTTTGATTTTGATGATCATATTACTACCATCGTTCCAATTTGTTTGGTATCCATATTAGCGGTAGTACTAATAGTAAGTTTGGTGCTAGCAATTCAGATATGATGACAGCGAAGATGTTGACAACCAATTTCACTTAGGCCTTGTTTAGATCTATTTTTTTAGATTTTGACACTGTAGTACTTTCATTTTTATTTGACAAACATTATCCAATTATGAAGTAACTAGGTTTAAAAGATTCGTCTCATGATTTACAGACAAACTGTGCAATTAGTTTTTGTTTTTATCTATATTTAATGCTCCATGCATATAGAGCAAAATTTGATGTGATCGAGAATCTTGAAAAGTTTTGTTTTTGGGGTGAACTAAACAAGGCCTAAAGCTCGGGACTTCAGGTTCTTGTCTCCTTTTTTTATGAGGAAATTGAGTTGGGACTCTTCTGAAATCCGCATGCGCCTCTTTATTTCAAAAAGGACCGGCATGCACCAAAGTCCAAAGCACGCGCAACTGAAATATGGAATGGAGCACTAGGAATGGACTTGGACCCTGCTTTACCTTGCACAAGATAAGGATCTTGCTTTCCAAAATGGCTCCGAAACCTTTAGACCCCAAGTCCCCAACTATGGCTTCTCGCGAATGAGCTTTGTTTCCCAGTGCATTGGACGATACTAGTGCTCTCGTGGCCTTCCCCCCACCACACATTGCGCTTGCTTCTGCTCTGAAGGTGTGCAAAAATCATTTATTTTCAGAGAGATTTGTGCAAGATTGTACTGCAACATCAATGGACAGCTCTTTGATTGAATATAATCCCAAGCCAAGCGTGCTAAGAACAATAAAATTCGAGAACATCGCAGTTGTTTCAGACGAACATGACCTGAAGTAATTGCGAAGGGGAATTCCATCTACCTAGCTCCTCCCAAATCTACAACAACCGCTCCAGTCAATCACAATGGCCTAGCTGAAACACGAGAATGGGAAGCACTCGCGCGCGTAGCAGCGGCGGCGCCATCCATCTTGGCCAGCTCTTCCTCCAGAGCGATGATTTCCGCCTTCAGCGTGGCGATCTCCTCCGCGAGCTTGGCTTTCTCCGCCTCGCGCCTGGCGCGCGCCTCCTCCTCCGCCGCCGTCGTCTGACCAGTGGGTGTTGGTCCGGGTCTTGGGCCGGAAGATGGTACTACAACGGCTGCCGCGACATCGTTTCGAATGCCGCCGCCGCCGCCGCCCGTCGAGGCTTTGCCCTTCGAGGCGAGGGTGGAGCCCCGGTGCGACATGGTCAGTATGCTCTGCTTCGTGCCTGGGCCGGTGGACCCAGGGTAATCGGGCCGAGCCGTGCTGTCCCGTTCCGAGGCTCAGAAACACATCGAGCTCGAGCCTGAGCCGACACCCGACGGCTCGCGCGAACTAGGCTGGTTGCCTAGCGCGCCGCACTAGAAAGCAGTATCCATGGCGCGCTGTTCTAAACCCTAAAGTAACCCCTGGCCCTGCTTTACTAAACCTCATCGAGAATCGCACGCGTCGGCGACCATGGCGGCGTCTCCGTCTTCTCCCCCTGCCGCCGCTGGAGTTGGTGGCCAGAGCGTGATCCCCTTACCCTTAGCGCCGTCTCCCCATCTCACCAACTTCTTCGGTAAGTGTGCACCAAATCTTTTACTTTTCTCTTCCAACCCTCCCCGCTTATGCTTCTCCCTTAGAAACTTGGATTGGTGGTAAGATTCAGCTAATACTCAACTTAGCAAATTTGGCTGACAACAAGGTTCAGTGGGAATTTGTCTCATGGTGAGAGCTTGAAGCATGCTGGAGCTTAGGATTTTGATCTCGTTAGTTTAAATGTTGGTTGAACTGGATATGGGGTTTCCTTGATGCGAAAGAGATTATACTTGTGCATATTTGTTAGGTTTTGTTTTCCGTTGGGTAGTTATTCAGTAAAATGTTCTTCGGCAAGTACATTGAAGATATTTGTTTTGAGATTGGGTTGTCTGTATCTGTCATCAGGAAGCATATCACACTTTCCAGAATATGCACTGAAATAGTACTGAGATCTAACTTATGGTGCAGTGTGGAGGGAATTTGTCTGGGGAGGAATTGCAGGCGCATTTGGGGAAGGCATGATGCATCCAGTTGACACTCTGAAAACAAGGCTTCAGAGTCAGGCTATAATGACAGGGGCTAAGGTGTGGGATTATTTCAACTTTGCTTGTTCACATGAAGTTTAAGACTTACAATCACAATGCACGATTTTGACACATGGGTGCTGAAATTTTCGACATCTCTTTCTATCAGGCTCAGAAGAATATATTCCAGATGGTCAGGACAGTTTGGGCTTCAGATGGTCTCAGAGGTTAGTGAATAGAAATTAAAAAGGGAAAGTAGTGAGATCATGCTGTCTTTTTTAATTTAAATAAAACAAACTAAAAAATTTAAACACTAATATAATATACATGAGGCCTGAGCTTCATAACTGCCCAAAAGGCCAAAAGTACACCGTTCCACACTAATAAGCATCAATAGTGATCTTGATAAATATTGCTGTTGACCTCTTTTCAGGTTTTTACAGAGGAATCAGCCCAGGTGTTACTGGATCTCTTGCGACTGGCGCTACATATTTCGGTGTTATTGAATCGACTAAGACATGGTTGGAGATTGCTAATCCTAATCTAAGTGGACACTGGTCACATTTTATTGCTGGAGCGATTGGTAAGCACTCTATTTTCTGTTTTTTTTGGGGGAAAGTGTGTGTTTGTTTGTTTTACCGAGCATGGGGACTTTATATCTGCACCAGAAAACTTTTCTACCACCCCCTTTTGTTAGTTATGATACTTTGCTGGTGTAGATTCTGTTGGAATGCACGATGTCTTAAGATAATTTCCTATGCTGCTTCCTGGATGCCACATATATGTTTCATTCTTGATTCCAGGTGATACACTTGGATCCTTTGTCTATGTGCCTTGCGAAGTCATGAAACAAAGAATGCAAGTCCAAGGCACCCAAAAATCTTGGGCATCAGCTGCAGCTAAAGGAAGTATTTCTCAAACTCATGGGACTCAGATGTATGGGTACTACAATGGAATCTTCCATGCTGGTTGTTCTATCTGGAGAGATCATGGCTTGAAGGGGCTTTATGCAGGGTATTGGCACTGATTTCTTCTTACTAGCCTGCCTATCATTATCAATAGTGCCTTTCATTTGTTTTTTATTGGATTACATAAGATCATGTCAAAGGAAAACCTAGTCCTATAATACTTTTTTTATTAGCTCTGTTCTTTCTGCAACCTCTGAAGCTTGTCTATTTTAGCCCAGAAATGAAATGTTATCATACAAAATAAGTGTCAATGTGCATATTATGTATGTGTTTATGGAACAAGTCAACAAACATGTACTATCTATCAATTATTTGTGAAAACAATAACTGATGATAATGTTCATGATGGTGGTCACACTTGAGTTTTGTTTCAACAATACCACTTTATGGTGTCAATTTAGTTGTCAATTAGACAATTACACACCATTGTTTTGTCCGAAATGACAGTCTTTTCTTCCTCACAGATACTGGTCTACGCTTGCCAGAGATGTCCCTTTTGCTGGTCTAATGGTAAGTTAATTAATTTAACATATACTCTTGTTTTCTTTGTCCTGACAATTTTTTAGTAAATTTGCTCACATTCCAGAGGCAATGATGGTGAGTTTAAGTGATCTCCTTTAAGAAGTCGATATATTGCCATTCATTTACATGGCATCCTGATAGTAACCTTCCATTCACCATAATCATTTTGATTGACATGCCTTTGACTGCTGGATAATTCTCAACTCAAGCAATAGCCTTTGTTTCCTGGTCTCATGCTACATAACCGTGATTTGCGAGGGCATCCCTCAGTAGGCAGTACTGCAGTTGTACTGATTATTGGAGCCAGGAGATAAACCTAAGTGCATGTAGCCCTTCTAGTCTCTATGACCCCCACCCGCCTTCCTTTTGGAGTAGCGCTTATACATTATTAAATATTAATACCCCAAGAACACTTTTGTTGTGGATATCGAGATTATCTGATAGATTCATGTCTTTACTAGATTTGTTATTTAGGATTTTTTTTGGTGTAATCTAAGCTTTACTAATGCTGTGGACAGTAATGGAGAGTTACTGTTTAAAAGAATCTATTAATGAGCAAATATATGGCTTTCCAGGTCACTTTCTATGAAGCAATGAAAGAGATGGCTGATTATGGGAAAACAAAGTATTTGCCGCACAGTGATTTGGATGTCAGCAACTCCTTTGAAGGACTTGTTCTAGGAGGATTGGCAGGCGGTATGTCTACTCTAGTACATATAATGAGCCATGTATCTGTTACCATATCACTTGAGAATCTCAAGTTTTCTTCCTCTTGGTAGCTCTTATGAGTTTGCTGCTGCAGGCTGTAGTGCATACTTGACAACCCCCTTGGATGTGATCAAGACAAGACTGCAAGTACAAGGACCAACGTCTAGGTACGTGTCATATCTGGTTCTGTGACTGCTCTCTCTCTCTCTCTCTCTCTCTCTCTCTGTGTGTGTGTGTGTGTGTGTGTGTGTGGCTGCCTGGCTGACATTCTCTCATATCTCTACTTTTACTATTGAAGTCTGAAGTTCTGTCCCTGAATTGTGGATGCTACAATATTCTTTTTCTTATACCTATCATATCAGGTACAATGGGTGGCTGGATGCTATAACAAAGACGTGGGCTTCCGAAGGGGTGCACGGCTTGTTCAAGGGAAGTGTTCCAAGAATAATATGGTATATTCCGGCATCAGCATTCACATTCATGGCAGTGGAATTCCTAAGGGACCATTTCAACGGCAAGGTTGATGCAGATGCCCATGAACTAACCTCCCTGTCAATCGACACAAGATCAGAAGTTGAGAAATCAGCTTAATGTTCCTTTTCCTATGAGCGACCTGATATTCCTGCCTGGTGGAATTTATCCGGCGGGATCTTTTTGTCTTTGGCAGCAAAGTAGGTTTCAGTCATGTAAATGCGGAGGACGTTCATTGTGAGCTAGGCGAAAACGTTTTTGTGTACCACAGAGAGGAAGGAACTGATAACATCATGATTTATATTAGGGCACAGTTTTTTTTTTTTTTTTTGAGTTAGAAACTGGGGGGGGGGGGGAATGAGGGAAGTGAACATGTAATTTTTGCAAAAACCAATGCAGCAGGAGAACTGGGCCTTTTGAATC
>Ga0182004_10000138_pt1 | contig 32980 bp, 27 predicted proteins | sample Sormic07211540_1_FD_120479 | JGI IMG/M metagenome (GOLD analysis project Ga0182004, IMG submission 120479) | Endophyte microbial communities from Sorghum bicolor roots, Mead, Nebraska, USA - 072115-40_1 MetaG | ecosystem: Host-associated > Plants > Roots > Unclassified | place: USA: Nebraska...
GATAAAAAGCTTGTCCGAGTCTTGCGTCACCATCGAGTTCGTAGTTTGCGCACCGTCTACCGATAAACTACTACCGTGGGTATACCCCAAGGTAGACTGCCGACCAGCTTTCGTCGACAGATATTCAATTAAACAAACTGTTAGGGAGTACTTTTTAACCAAAATTTCTATTACTAAAATTAGGAAAGATAAAGAGAGTCTATCAGAGTTGCCCAGTTTGTGTCACTGTCTGCGGGCTTGGAACTTCTGGTCTAGGGTCTGGAATTTCTGATCCATCTCCCGTGTCTCGCTCGTTTTTTATCCTATTTGCATTCCGTCTTTTGTGTTGGTTTTTCACTGATCCAAGAAACTTTTATATTGTCACCGGTTGACTTGAGTTTGAATCCGGAATTTGCTTCTTCTCTTTTTTTTTATGAAACAGGAGGGGGAAAGCCCCTACTGAAATTTATTAAAACTTAAGGCAGGAAATATTTACAATCAAAGATCAGGAAACAAAAAAAGAAATAAAGAAAATCAAAACTAAAGTGTGAAAAGGTTTAGCCATAAATCTAACTGAGGTCGGTGGTGTGCTTTTGCTCTCACTAAAACTAGAGCGAACTCTTTCTGAAATACTTGACGACACCTTTGCACCGAGTGGGGAAGCTACCTGAAAATTATATCATTGCGCATAGTCCATATCGACCAACACATTGTGACTATGATTTCCATGAAGAACAGGAGATTTAGTTGATCTTTGAGACTCTCCACCATTACCATGATATCATTAGAGCTTGGGGTGTGCAGTTGTATACTGTTCCAACAAGCTGAAGAGAAAGGGCAGTGGAACAACATGTGCATAAGGTCTTCCTCAACATTCAGAGTGCGAAAACACAGGAGTAGCTAGGCAAATGCATATGTTTTCTTCTCAGTAGGCCTCTAGTGTTAAGTCGTTCATGAAGAATTAGCCAGAAGAAGAATTTCCTCTAATTTTGACAAGAAGACCGCCAGAGCCACGAGAAGGCAGGAGATAGAGTTCTCTGCCCAATTAGGTGTTTATATGCCTTCGAAGAGGTAAAAGTGCAGGATCCCCAAGTGTACTTCCACTGATCATGAACATTCTGAAGGTTAAGAGACTGCAACCTTTCACTGAGCATTTGAAATTGATCAAAAGCTTCCTAAGAGTGAGGCAAATAGAAAAGATCATGCAACTGGCCATTGGTTAGAGCCATGTGAACTGAAGTAGAATGGCTTTTAACGAATGAGAACAATCCGGGTATGCCTGACTACAAATTTGAGTGTCCCATGAATCTGACCAGAGAAGGCAAGATTTCCATCTTTAACCTGAACTGAGGCTAAGTCTTTGAAGAGAGAGAGTAATTTCAAAATATCTCTCCACCAAAAAGATCCTCTGAAATTCAGTTAATGCACTGGTAGTGTATTTCTCGAGTAATATTTGTCCTAGACCAATTGAACCCAGGGAACTTGAGCTTTAGTATAGAATTTGTGTAGGTGCTTCAGGAGCAAACTTTCATTCTGCACAGAAAGGTTTAGAACTCCCATGCCACCTTCTGTTTTCGGCACGCACACCAGAGGCCAAGCAGCTTTCGGTGGCTTTTTGCTGTTTAAGTCTGAACCTCTCCACAAACAATGTTTCCTATATTTATTAATTTGCTTGATCACAGTCTTGGGAAGCAGAAATGTACACATTGCATATGTTGGAAGCGCAGAGATAACTGCATTGGTGAGCTCTAGTCTACCAGCTTCATTTAAGAAAGAGGAGAAAGCTACCAACCTTCTTTCACATTTCGAGACAAGGGGCCAAAAATCAGCCACTGTAGGTTTAGATGTACTAAGTGGTAGGCCTAAGTAAGTAAAAGGTAGATTTCCTTTTGCACAACCAAAGCTGGATGCCAGGATCTGCAGTCTTTCTTCAGAGACATTGATTGGAACCATCATTGATTTTTGCAAATTAACTCTAAGCCCGGCAGAGGTAGCAAATTTGGTAAGTATATCCTTCAAAGTGTTGAGCTCATTGAGATCAGCTTTTAAGAAGATCAAAGTATCATCTGCATACTGCAAAATTGGAAATTCATCATCACTTGGAATGGATATAATTAGAGTAAATTGGTTCTTTTGCCTTGCACCATTGAGGATGGTCTGTAAGAAATCACCAGCTAGGACAAAAAGAAGGGGTGAAAGAGGATCCCCTTGTCTAACTCCTCTTTTACAATGAAAGACTTCCCCTAGAACTCCATTTAAAAGAACTGATGATGTTCCTGATTTGAAAATTGCTTGCATCCAATCCAACCATTTATCAGGGAAACCTTTATGTCTCATGATCTGTAACATGAATTCATGTTCTACCTTGTCAAAAGCTTTTTCAAAATCGAGCTTTAGTATTAATATCTCATTCTTGGTTTGATGACAGGTATGGAGATATTCAAGGGCCCACGAGACACAGTCCTGAATGGATCTATTCCTGATAAAACCATATTGATTCTTATGAAGAAGAAGTGGCAGCTTATCTTGGAGCCTGTTAGCTAGAAGCTTCGTTATAATTTTAACCGAGGTGTTCAGGAGGGAGATAGGCCTGTAATCAGATATCTTCATAGCATCATCCTTCTTTTGGATCAGAGTAATATGGGGAGGAGTTGATACTTTGTAAACAGAGGGGCCAGAGAAAAAGGCTTCACATAGTAAATAAAAATCTGGAGCTACAATGTGCCAGCAATGCTTAATGAAGTCCGTATTGAAACCATCAGGTCCTGGTGCCTTGTTGGAAGGGAGATGTTTGACTACAGCATCAATTTCTATCTTTGTGAAAGGCTGCACCAAATCAGAGAGATCAGGTGTATTAACAAAGTGTGAAGCTAGGTCAAAAAGAATGTTTGTAAAGTCAGAAGAGCTTAATCTTTCCTTGAAAGAACGCCAGATTAAATCTGCCTTTTGACTGTGGTCTGAGATGATGTTACCGAGGTCATCCTCCAAATGGGTAATAAGATTCCTTCTACTTTTGATGGTTGTGTGGGCATGAAAAAATTTTGTACTCGCATCTCCTAGAGTGGCCCATTTAATATTTCCTCTTAGTTTTCAATAAGCTTTCTGTTGTTCCAATAGGGAGATGAGTTTTGCTTCGAGAAGTCTCCTGAAGTTCCATTCTAGGAGAGTGAGATCACTAAATTCCTTAATGAGATTTAGAAAGCAGTGCATCAATTTTACATTTTTGGTATTATCCTTGAGGTTTGAGGTGGTTTGATTCCAGCTCCGCAAAAGCTTTCTAAGGTTTTTAAATTTGAGAGTAACACTCTTTGCAGCATCAGTGGAAGGAAAAGGAGTATACCATCCCAATTGGACTTGATTGAGAAAGTCCTCATGCTGAAACTAGAAGTTCTCAAATCTAAAGATGGAGCCTTTTGGAATTGCAGTTGAAATGGTGACCAAACAGGGTACATGATCAGAAGTTTCCATGGTGAGGGTTGAAACTGATGTGCCGGGGTAAGAAAGAGTCCAGTTGGCAGAGGTGAAGAACGAGTCTAACATTTCGAGTAGAGGAGGGAGTTGTTTGTTAGTTCAGGTGAATCTCTGTCCTTTCAAAGGTAATTCAACCAGACCTAAATCACTAATTGCTTCATTAAACAACAACATGTTCCCCAAGTCTGCTCCTGGTCTATTTCTATCTTCAGGGTTCCTATAGAGATTAAGGTCACCAACAACAAGCCAATCAACATCATCTAGCATCTTTATCGGTTTGAACCATTCTAGGAAATCTCTTTTGCCCAATGGAGTACAAGGTGCATAGATATTAGTCAAAATCTAAGAAGAGTTATTATGGGCAGAAGTAAGGATAACTGACAAGGCAAAGTCATTCTGGAAAATGAGGGACCCAGCAAACATAGAGCTTTTCCAAAAGATAATGGAGCCCCCAAAAGCCCTAATTGAGGGGAGGTATTCAAAACTTGTCAAACTGATTATTAACACCAAAAAATTTACAACTTTTGAAATAGGTGAAAAATGATTTAATTTTGTATATTTGTGCTCATGGAATATAGGGAAAATAATAATATTCATTAAATTAAAATTCATTATAGGATTTAGCAACATGATTGTGCATTCATTTTGGGGCATTTGTTTTATTGTATTGTGTGTATTTAATTAAAGTTCAAGGTAAGTCAAACTGATTTTAAAATGATTTTCAAATTTGTTTTTGAAATGGCTTTAAAATAAAAAGAAACAAAAAGAAAATAAAACAAAAGAAAAGACAAAACCCCTCCCTCTCTCTGTTTTGGCCCGAAGGCCGACTCCTCCTCCTCTCCCCTCTCGGTCTCACCCTGGTGGGACAGCAGCTGAGGCCCAAGATCCCCTTCTCCTTTCTTTCCTCTGCTGGAGCCCAGCCCCTCTCCCCACCGCGGCCCATCTTCCCTCCCCTCTCCTCTCTCGGCCAATGGCCAGCCCAGCTGAAACGAGCCCCGCGCCCTCTCTCTTTCCCCTTCTTTTTCTATGTATGACAGTTGGGGGCCACGTGACAGACGCAGACCCTGCTTCTTCAACCCCGAGTCGGGGGCGAGCAGGACTCTGCTCTGACTGGCTCTTTGAAATTTGTTTCAATTCCGTTTTCCACAGGATTTTGAAGATCTCCCTTGCTCCTATAAATCTCTGCGGGTTCGCTACGCGTTCCGTTTCCTTCTTCCCAAATCGCTTGAGCCCTAGCCATCGCCCTGCACTGGTTTGGATCTCGCCGCATTCAGGGCAAGGCCGCCGCCGTGGCCTTTGTTCCTCGCTGCGTCAATGGCACCAAAAATCGTGTGCCACGCTTCGTATTGAGGTTACGAAGTTGACTAGCTTCTCCTTTTACTCTCTATCGCGCTATAGCGCTCTCACATCGACGCCGAAGTCCCGTAGGACCCTCGGTCCGCCATTGCGAGCCACAGGTGACCTCCAAGCCTTCCTCGGGCCTCCAAAATCCCCTTGGTAAGCTCGCGTTTACCCCCTCTATCTTCTCATGCTCTCGGTGCATCGATTAGTGGCCTCTAGCGCATTTTTCTTTGAACTCCGGTGACATTTTCATGCCGGCAATGGAGAACCACCGGCCGGAGTTTCTGTTCCGTCAGCTCAAACCTCCCAAATCCATCTCGTTCGTCGGATCTGAGATCAATCACTAGGAATAGAAGATACCCCTTCGATGGCGTTTTTGTTAAAGAGTCCCTGCCTTTTCTAAGAATAGAACCCGCAGTCCATTCGGTATTCAGAAATATACGTCTTCTATTTTCTGAAAGCGTAAACTAACTCAGTAGTGTTCAAAATACATTTTCAGCAAATTACAAGTTTGTCACTGAGTTTGTTTTGACCATAAAACATTCGTTTTAACTCCGATTTGTCCCATTGAAATTGCGTTGGATTTGTAATAATGAGCTCTACATGATAGACTCACTGTTTCACTAATTTGAAACTTTTTAATTTCATGACCCTATTTAATTAATTATTTTTCTATATAAAAGCTTAGAAAATTCATAACTTCTACGTTTTAATTCCGATTTTCGTGAACTTTACGTTTGTGTGATCGTAGCGCTGCGTAGAATATTTTCATAAACTTTTATCTTTGATTTATCACTGCTGGTGTAATGTTCTAATTATAGCTTGTTTGCTTTGTGTATGATTGTCTACATTGGATTGCGTGTTGTTGATTGATGTTTGGGAATAGACGGTGAGCCGTACGTTGGTGAGCAAGACCAAGCTTTTGGTGACCAGCAGCTTTGATCAAGGCAAGTATAACTTGGGACTATCCTTGTTACCTATACACAATTAATACAACATATATCATATGCATGTGTCCACCTTGATGACCTTAGCAAAATCATAGATGATCGTTACCTGGATTCCTTGTTACCTAATTGGATATGCATTTGGGTAGTTCTTGCTAGTGCTTGATTATTAATCCATGATCTTGTAATATGAATATTCAGATATACAATAAACAATAAAATAAGCTTTCTAGCAACTTGAACATAAAAGGGTGTAAAGAACTCTAGCTTTTGCTAGATTGATCTTGACCTTCCATAAGGACTTATCCCTTGGCAAAAGCTGGGACAACTCGTACAACCATGGGGGCTATATGGATCTGGCTTTAGCTCAGTATAAAGACCTTATCTAGCTTGTTAGAGGTTACCCAAAAGGGCGCTAGAGGGGTTTGCCGTTTTGGGTATAGTGTAGTCTCTGTCCTTATGTGTATAGGCTGCGAGTCACTGTGCCATTTGGAAGGGGGGCTCTATATCTGCGCGCCTGGGAAACTTTGCGGCCCTAACTTGTTAGATGAACTTTTGAAAGGCTTCATAGTGATCCCTACCGACCATCCTTGGTAGTGGGTTAAGAGGTCGATAGGCCTCGGGCGAAAGGGTAAATCATGACTCATGGGTAAAGATGTATAACCTCTTCAGAGTGTTAAATCTGGTATACTAGCCGTTCCCATGGATACGGGCGGCTCGAAAAACTGACGGAATAGATGGACACTGATGAACCTGATTAATATTGATAAATGATGGTTTATTATATTGTTTATATGTGTTATTCTTAAATTCTTGTATACATTGATCATGTGGTTATGGGATTAATTATGCTACCTTGATATTTGCTATCCAATGATTAAATATGCTATCTACATATAAAAGCTAAACGCAGTTAAACCAGTGTCAGCTAATTGAGCCTCATGAACCCCTAGTTATACTTGTTGAGTACGATATGTGCTCACTCTTGCTATTTTCCCCCATACTTCAGGAGGAGTGTTAGGCTTATGATCAACCAGTCAGTTGGATCCTGTAGAGAGAAGTTAATACCCGAAGTTTGGAGTTGTCTATCCGCTGTTTGCTATTAAAGGTTATCTCTTTTATACTAAGTACGTTATATATTTATGCATTGTCATTGATATTACCCTTTATTTGTAGCTATATGTGAGATTTGACTTTTAAAACTCACATATGGTGCATATCTGATTTTGATCTTAAAATCGGATATTACAGATTATTACAGAAATTATGAAGAAAAGGGATGTCAAAATGACTACGTTTGGTCTCTTGAAGACAGACCACATCACAATTACTTTCAGTGATACAATCTCTGATAGAGTTCCATTTCTTATCAGAGTTGGGATGACACTTATTACAGAATTTGTTTTATCATATAAGATAAGAATCACTAAAGGTCACTTTCCTCTATCAAAACTTGTCCCAGCAATGAGTCACGAACGCACTACCCTTCCCTCAAAAAAAGAAAAAAAAAGGAATGCACTACTCCAGTCCTCCAGCCAGCTGCCTCTCTTCACCAACTGTCCTGGTGGTCTGCCGGCGAGGCAGGGGAGAAGAGACAACTGCGGCTGGGTTGAGTACCCATTTTTTGGATCCGCGATTATGTGTAGAGTGCTTCTCGTTTGGGTGTGTGGTGTCCTGCCCTATTCCTAGGGAACATCTGGCCACTAGTTGGCTCGAGGGCATCACGTTGGTTGCGTCTTTTTTTTTTGGTGATTTTGGGACGAAAATTTTGCAAGAAATTTTATGGCTCCCATTCAAACCCCTTCCCCTTTGGACGTCATTTTTGGTCCTTCAAAATACAAACTTGCGGGTTATATTGAATTCTCTCTCATGATGGCAGACGAGGTTAATTTAAATACAAATTTATAGATTTATTTAAAATTATTTTTCTATAATAACAGAGATGAATATTATATAAACAAAAAATATCCAATGTCTATTATAGGTGATGGGCCAACACTCTTACGGTGTAACTGGTCAGCACAACACGCCAAAGAAGTGGTTGGCTGAGTCAGCTTGAGTTCGAGTCATGGCACCATCTTCTTAAGACGAAAATCAGAGGAACATCTCTCCTCCTGGTCGAGTTTTTTTTATTATAGGCGATGGTGATTAAAGTCTAGCAAATTAAAGGCCCGATGTTTTTTATTAACTATTATGAGAGTTTTTAAGGTTTACTTTTTTTTCTAGCGTGTTTGACAAGAATTAACACAAAATTAGGGCCTCTAATGAATATTTATAATTTATGAAAGTTTCAAACTTAATCACTGAATTTAAGATTTATTATATTAATTAGTGCGTGTAACCGAATTGCAGGCAATAATTTTACAATTATTTACCAAATAGCTAAATAAATTTTACCAAAGTGAAAGTGAAATCCTTTGTGCGGCATACTATGTAGTAGAAATCCTAGGTCTGCCGTTGTGTTGCATGGGAAGTTTGATGCAGAGACAAGACACAAAGGTAATAGATTCAGTCTGCTTTCAATCCGCTAGCAATGGCAACGTTGCCGTCATCGACATAGGTAATATATGAAAGTATGGTATACTCTATTATTTTTCCTAATGTTGTTTATGTACAATGGAAACATCTCACCAAGCTTATTACACAAACATGCCAGGCACTGATGGAGCCGCGGCCGCCGTTCCACCACCTGCATCGGCAACTTTTTTTTTTTTTTGGTGTGCAGAAAAATGCCTCAAACAGTATGGATATGACTATTTTCTGATGGAAAGATCATGAAAAGTAAAGATGAATGATCCAGCAAGCAATACAGACAAGCGCTGCAGACAAAAGAGTTAACGGCCGGTCGGTCAGCATGAAGATCGGATTGGATTCGTAGTACACCTAAATTTGACAGAATTAATGTTCCACGGATCAGATCAGAACAGATAGAAGGCGCCGTATTTAAAAAGAAGGCTTCAGATATTTAGACGTACCTGGAACGGAACACTGTGCTCTGCTACTAAATTTTTCTTCTTTAGCACCACCTTCGCCCTTGCAGCAACATATGAATAACTCTTCTCCATCTGTGGCAAACATCATAATCACATAAATCTTACAAGGAAATAAAGGCACAGCAGACTTTTTTTTAACAAATGGGAAAAGTTTTTTTTTTTTTTTTTGCCTCTGCGACCGCACACAGTTAATTTCTTACCATATTTCCAACTAATTAGCTGAAAAGGGAATGGGTACAAAAGTAAATTAAATCAATTATAAGCAAAAGTCAAAGTCTATTATTGCTACCCATCTGTTCTAAGCAAAAATGTCCAAAACAACAACCTCGAGTGCTCGACCCGCCAGTCGAGCCATTGCATCGTCACGCTGCAGTAATGCCCAAAACCGCTGCCAGTACGTCGTTCTCATGGAGATAGCCTGCATACAAGAAGTAATTCATTTCTTCTGAAAACACAAAATCGTTTTGGGAACACCAAATAGCCCAAAAAAGAACGGTTAAGATAATGATACAAAGGTCCTACCGTAAAAATACCATGCCTATGTAAATCCGAGGAAATAAAAATTCCCCTCAAGATTAAAATCTTTCTTTGGTTCCTACAAAAGGTGTTGTCTTAACCAAAGACAACCTCGCTAGAAAGAATTGGAAAGAGAGCCAAAAATGTATCTGTTGTTCAACACTTATTCATAGATTGCCCCTTTACCAAAACGATTTGGAGAATTATTTTCTTTGCTACAAATTTAACTCAACCAAGATCCATTGGCCATATTTTTGGCACGTGGCTTCGTAATCAGCATAAGAGGCTTAGAGGTGTGATCTGGGTTGGGGTGGCTGCCATGTGCTGGGCCATCTGGCGATGCCGGAATGATGTTATATTTAATAAACTCAAAACTAACTCCGTTATGCAGGTTATTTTCAGGGGAGCATATTGGCTCCGCTTTTGAGCTCCGTTGCAGCGTGATGAGCAAGCCAAGGACATCCTCACATCGATAAGCAAGAGATTGGAGACAATTGCTTTAGAGTTTTCTAATAAAGGATGGAAACATTTTTATTGTTTGCTTTAATTTCCTGGTCATTGTTTAAGACCATGGCTTGCTCTTTCTTCTCTTTTTTTTATCCCAAACGTTGTAATAATTGGCTGTATACATCCTCGGATGTAGAGGCCAGATATTTATATATATCCCTTATCTAAAAAATGTAAATCCCAGAAAAAAAGTCCTCCATATTGGAAAGCTGGACTCGATCTGTTGCAGCCTATCCGCTTGGGCCATTGGCGAAATTGACAAGCGCAGAAGAGCCTTCCTCTGGGCGGGCACATAATCGGTGGCTGGCGGAAAATGCAAAATAAATTGGCTGGTGGTTTGCTCCCCAAAGGACCACGGCGGCCTAGGACTACCGGACTTGCGAACCCTTGGCTATGCATTGCGACTGAGATGGGAGTGGAAACGGCGGACGGACCCGAGCGTCGCCTGGGCTCCGCTCCCCCTCGACGAGACCGTTGATCACCTACTTATCGTCTGCGTGTGCATTGTGCAAGTGGAGGCTGCCTGTGCATTGTGCAACCAGCATGACGAGACCGATGATCACCTACTTATCGTCTGCGTCTTCTCGCGGGATGTCTGGTCTCGGCTTCTCATGCGAGTTGGCCTTCTGCGCCTCAACCCCCTAGGCGACTCCGCGCTTCAGGACTGGTGGATCAGTTCGCGAAAGCAGATCCCGCACAGGTTCCGTCGCGCCTTCGACTCCGTGGTGATCTTCGTCTCCTGGAACGTCTGGAAGAAACGCAACGACAGGACGTTCAACGGCCGAGGCCGCACGACAGTTCAGGTCTGCGGCGCCATCTTCGACGAGATCCGTGATTGCGTTACAGCTGGGTTCAACGGCCTGACCGTCTTCGCCCCAGACGGCGCCTTCGGCTGATGTTTTTCTTCTGTTTCTGTGGCCCTTTCTCGTAGCCAGGCTGCTACTTCCTCCTCGCCAAGGCTCTTTGTTTTACTGTTGTAACAACTCTTATCCTCTTAATGAAGTACGTGCAGCGCACGGTTTTGAAAAAAAAAGCAATTTTAGCTACTCAATTCATCCCAAATTGTAAAGTGTTTGACTTTTTTAATATCAAATTTGACTACTCGTCTTATTCAAAATTTTGTATAAAATATTTTTTTTTTGTTGTGTATTGGTTTATTAATAAAAGTTCTTCAAGAATGACTTAAATTTGACTATATTTGTACAAATTTTTTGAATAAGACGAATGGTCAAACTTGGGGTAAAAAAGTCAAACAACTTATAATTTAGGGATGGAGAGAGTACTAGATTATGCCAAGCAGTCAATTTAACCTCTAATAAAGCTCTTCGGGAAGACACATTCAGTGGCACTTGGTTAACTAAAGACATGTGCCACTGTGACATAGGGATAATTGACTATGTTAATTATACAACCTAGGTGATTGTCCTTTAAAAGGACTTAGAACTCACACAATTGCTTTTTTAGAATTCGCCCTATTCGCTTGAATTTATCATCCGAAGTTGTGTGCATGGCCAAGGCTCTAAAAAGTTGTCGCGCCACCTGAGTGGGCAACATCCGCCTACAGCAAGCTGCGGCCCAGGTGATCATTTATGAATTCGACGTCGCCCAAGAGTCTAGGCTTTTGTCATAGGGAGAGATCGAGATGCGCCGCGCGGCGAGGTAAAGGCCAACGTCCTGGGCCTTGCGTCACTAGCTAGCCAGGACCATGGCGTGGCAGCATGCCAGGACAAGGCACTTGAGAGAAGGCGATGCCTGGACTAAATATTTCCATTTACAAGCTTGTCATCGGCGCCAAAAGAACTACCAATTCACCATTGCCCACTAGGGGCAAACCTTCAGTAAGAGGATGCCAAGGCAGGCGTGGTGTTTCCTACTACAATGATCTCCTAGGCAAGGCTCTCAGGCAACACCGCCTGGACATGCCGCGGTTGAACCTTGACGACCAGGCCATCCCTTTCACGACCGAGGAATTTGCCAGGATATAGTTCGGGAAACGCCATCTGGCCCCAAGCCCCGACGACAGCTTCAATGGAGCCTTCTTCAAGGCTGCCTGGGAGTGGGAGGTGGTCGAGACGCTCTGGGACCTTGACTTCAGAAGCATCCATCGCATCAATGAAGCTGTCATGGTTCTGCTACACAAGACCCAGGCACCAGAGGGTCTCAGGGACTACAGGATGATTAGCCTGATTCATTCTGCAGTCGGCAAGATGTTCGCCAAGGTCTCAGGCCAGCACCAGAGGCTTGGCACTGGCTGCTCACTCGGGTCGGGTTCCTACACCTCTGCAAGGAACAAAATTGGCAGACGACGTTTGACAGCAGCATCTCCAGATCACCGAGAGGCAGAGGTGCTCGCCCTCATTCGCGACGAGGGTGACTCCTGGATCGCAGCCGGCTACAGGACCTTGGCGCCGCTGTTCGCGTTCCGCTCTTGATGTCGTCTTACTTGCTCTGGTCGCACGACCATTTCCTACTTAGTACAAAACTCTAAGCTCCACCGTATGAGCCAGTGCCGTTCGTCATGTGTTCACCTCACGTTGGCAATTGCAGCTCGCCGTATTGCTGCTCGGGACGTGTAATTTCTTCTGTTAATGAAGAACGTGCAGCACACGCTTTCGAAAAAAAAAACTCAGGAACATGCACAGCTCATGGTAGAACCTTGACCATGACAACCTAAGACTAATGTGAGATATGCACACCTTATGAGTCATGATCAGCAAACAAAGCCATGAAAGCAAACGCAGATGATTTAATTGCGGTTCGCCATAGAATAACTTATCCTATGGAGTATGGACACCTCGGTCGGTGAGGAGAGGAGAGGAGGGGAGTGTCTGTAATTTTCTACTAAACCTTTAGTGCTTTTAATAAATTTCCTGCAGGGGCTCCGGCCCCTCCAGTTCCATCAAAAAAATTAGTATAGACACGTTGAGTTCGTAATAACTATATATGCTAATTTATGCATGAGATTACTAGAACTACTAAATTATATTATTGTTCAGTCAATGTTAGGAAAGAAGATGAGATTACCTCCATCGGAAAAGGAATAATAGGCTGTGGATTTTTTGATCCTTCAGGAAGAACTACCTGCAACATTAAAAAGGTTAGAGGGATTCTGTTAGATGTGAATACCCAATAAAACGCCTCCCAACAAGCAGCAATCTGGTCTGTTTTCTCAAGATTTTCATTTGATGTTTAACTATTTCGCAGGTAAAAGAGCTCAACTGTCCAAGGAACATGGCAGTCAACACAGAGAAAAATAAATACGGAGTAAATTTTAATGAAATGTTGAACAAGACTGAGGGGGAGATGAATTGAAGGATAGCTGATGCCACACTTTGTGAAACTCATATCAAATTGGATGACACTCCTCAACATGATCCTTCAAATAATTAAAATAGGATGATGCCGCACTTACCATAATAGTAAAATCGTTAACCACAGTATCAAGCAGAGGTACTCCAAAAGTAAGGTTGATATAGCGTCTGCCATCTTCCGACTGAAAGAGAAAATCTTCCAATGGCAATCCATAGTCAACGGTGAACGTGCAATGCCAACTATATCTTGGCCCTGGGTTCAAATTATGATAAAGCCGATCCTTATTTGATGACAGCAATGAATGGGCAGTTGGCCAATTCCTGTGACACTCAGGCCTAGCAAGGATATATATTCTGAATGAGCGAGTGATTCAATTTGTGCAGCTTCGAAATGCATGAAAGGATCCTGACATCCACAGATAGAAACTTGACGTATATGATAATTCATCCAAGAAGGAAAGAAATTTTGCGGTTGCATTTGTTTGGTGCCATAAGTGCAATTTTAGACCATGAGAATTAATAAGCTGAAGAGAGGATGGAACAATTAATTAAGCTTGTTGCAGCTAACCTTGAAAAGATTCGTTTGTACCAAGCATCATCATGTCTCATTTTATACTGATCGGTGACTTTTATGTGTCCCCAGCGAGGAATGTCCACCTTGCGTTCAAGCTTCTCAAAAGCAAGAAATGGACGCTTCTCGTAGTGCAAATTGATGCGCAAAAATGTGACGGGCATCTGGTTGTAATATGGGCCGTATTTCACTTCAGCACTAGCCCAGCTTGTAGGATCCACCACTGTGTTGCTCTCAAGCATATTGCTTGGCATCTTGATGTAGGTGACCTGCTCCAGGACATGGTAGGGTGAGATAAGCACCGCACTGTCAAAGTAGTAAACCAGCTGAGACGCTGACGACGGAATAACAGCCTTTGCCGGATACGGGTCCAGAACATCTGTCAGCACGTACACCACTTGGAGAGTGGTTGCCTCGCCAGGTTTCAGATGAGTGTTGAGCAGAACAGAGTAGAGGAGACCGCCATTCTTAGTCGGGGGGTGATGGGAAGCTTGGACACAGAGGGGTTCGTATGATTTCTTGCTGTACCTTCCCTCCACTCTGGTGGCCTTGACAATAGCGAGATGTTCAACCTCCCAGGGCGTGAACGCGAGAAGAACTTCAGATGCATGAGAGGGGGCGGTGGCAGCATTCTCGGCGTCCAACGTTAGGATCACTCTGGCAATGGGACCAGTGAGGTGGATCTGCAAAGCAATATATATATATATATATAACACTGAAGCTGTCAAATCTTGTTGTGCTGCCTTGAGAGGAGAGGTGTATGAAATCCAAGTACTCCCATCCTACGTAGGCAGTAACCTAGTAGGGCTCGATTTGTCAGAAGCAGCAATCGACCACCCAAAACTAATTAGGCCTTGTTTAGTTCTCCACCCAAAAATTTTTCATCCATCGCATCGAATCTTTAGACACATGTATGAAGCATTAAATGTAGACGAAAACAAAAACTAATTGCACAGTTTGATTGTAAATTGCGAGACGAATCTTTTAAGCCTAATTAGACTATGATTAGCCATAAATGCTACAGTAACCCATATGCGCTAATGCTGGATTAATTAGGCTTAATAAATTTGTCTCACAGTTTTTCGACGAGCTATGTAATTTGTTTTTTTATCAGTCTATGTTTACTATTTTAAATATATGCCGATATATTTAATGTGACACCCAAAAACTTTTTATGTTGAATCTAAACAAGACCTAACTAGCACTACCAAAATGGTGGAGTTCTCCTAGTGTTTCTAGTTAGTAATAAAACACTAGTGAATCCTCACTAGGAGGTATTTACTAGAGAAAATTTATACTAAATTTTGAATGCTAAAACACTAGGAGAATCTCACACTACTGGGAGAAATTGAAAAATCTAGCTGCGTAGACAGAGCTTCTTGTCAGATGGACGCCAGCGTAGCGACCGCCGGCGATCTCTAGTTAGTTCTCAGTTCTCACGGACTCACTCAGTGGCGGAGGCACAGGGCACCGGCATACCCTGCGAGACCGGCGGCAACTAGTATATGCAGTAGTATGTGTACGTTGTATTTGTTTGTAGTAAAACAAATAAAACACGTCGCATCACGCCATCACGGCAGGGAGCAAGGGAGGCCCATGTGACACGGCCCACGCGGCAATACACAAGTCCAGACGCCCAATATATGCTACCTACATGATGTTTCCGGTTCCTAATTAATCTAAGTTCCCCTTCCCCCACACGCAAAAAAAAAAGCTCTATCCCTGAAAGTGTTCATGTATTTGTTGTTAACGATCTGTTAGCATCTGAGTAATGGAATCCACCCAGTTTCAAAAAAAAAAGCTCCCATATCTAAAATCTGAGTTCTGGATAGAAAGAATTTCTCATGTTTCTTGGATTCTATGTACATGTATTAAAATCCCGTAGAATCCTCGTCTATTTAGATGGGATTCTAGGATTTTGTGATTTTTGATATAGATTCTTAGAATCCCATGGTAACCGGCACTGATCTCGATCAGAGGAGAGCCGAACAACATATTAGCTGTGTTTAAATTATAATTGTTAAAATAAAATTAATTCCAAACATTTGAACTGGACCTTAGATAAAATTCAATCTTCGCTCTTTAGTCTCTTCTGCTCTTCATCTTTCTATATAAAATTATATTTTGTTTTCATAGATATTGCTAACATCACAAATAACAAATTATTTAATCATTTAGCAATGTGTTTTTTAATGTTGGATCATAAATAACTATTGGCATGAGTTTTAAACTATTTATATTGTATCTGTTGGATGGTTTCTACTTAATTCTTAAATTTAAGCCTTGTCGTGTTACTTAGGGCATATATACTAAATCACGTTGCAAATTACTAAAATTGACCTGTGAAATTGTATATGACAATTTTTAGAGGCATACTCTAAAATAAAATCCTGAATTTGCCACTGGACTCACTCAGAGATGAGCACAAACACACAAGAGTTTTCTTTTTTTTTTTGAAAGGAACACACGCGGGATTCTGGGTTCTTTTTTTGTTGTTAATTGCATAATATAATATAAAAAGGAATACGAGGCCGTGATCGGCGAAGTTTGCTCGGCGTGCTCGAGCTCACGATGCGCCATCCGCCCATCCCACACCACTGGGACATGCCGCATGAACGACATCGTGCGCTGCTTGCTACTGTAAAAAGCAAAAGCTATCTACTTCTCTATCAGCTAACTGTAGTATTGTGCAGAGTTCAGCAAGAGCAACTCCAACAGACTCGGTACCTTTTCTAATTGCTAGGAAGAGATTTTGATGAAAAAGTACTCGCTAATTATTTTTTGAAGAAATCCAACAGTTTCTTTATTATTTGGTTATTTTTTTGAAGACGTCTCTCCCAGCTGGTCCACTGTTCCCACGAACTGAACATTAATCAAGCTCCTACTCCCGGACATAATGGTACTTCGCGTTGATGTGCTCTATCGGGCCATGGTGCACTGGGTTCTTGATCAAAGAAATGGCAGACTGTCCACTCACAGAGTCTGGTGAACTGGCCTTAGTGTGTCGAGCATATCCGCCAAGAGTTGCTCTAGCCAGATACCATACCAACGGCAGCTCGAGCCTGATCCTCAACTCCACCTAGTCTGAGCCAAGGGCCATGCCGGAACCTAGCGCCCTAAGTGCACAAGGCTCGAGGGCTCCTTGACACTGCCCAATGGCCATGACACTGTCGCCCGCTCCTTCAACAACATCATGCACTGGGCATGACACAAAGGGACAAATCCCTCCACCAGCTCTAGGACTCCTGGGCCCACTCATCAGCCCCTCAAGCCAGACGCCTTCGCCACAAAGAAAGCCTCCAGAAAGGTGCGCCTGGTGGAGGCCGGTCCAAGCCGATAACCCTTAATGGTATGAGTGTCAGCAGCAGGATGACACCGAGGGCTCCTCTGACTCCACGATAACATCGCGGTCCATCCACGCTACAGTAGCACCCTCATGGACTCTGATGCATGTAGACCATAGACTAAACCCTCAAACCACCTTGTAGCTGACCTACCTCGGCTTATAAGGGGAGGTCATATCCGAGGGGAGAGGCAAAAGAAGATGGTCGAACCAAACAGAATAGGCCGACCCAGTCGAATAGAGTCCTTAGGGGCACCTTCAAGCTTTGCACCAAGAGCAGAGCAACCTAGAGAAGAGCAAGTGAGTGTTCCTCCCCCACCGAACCTCACCACCGAAGAGCCTTTGGATAGCACTGAGTGGTCCCCTTCTAAATCTCTTACGCATTCTTGTTGTAAATCTCTATTTAGGTGCTCTGTAATATTATAAGGAACATCTACTGTACTGATAGCCTAAATCAGGATAAATTGTTGTGTCCTCTCTATGTTTTTTGTATTTTTGAGTCTACCTAAGCCACCCGAGACCCACACTTAGTGATATTCGATGAACAAAAATGTTTGCCATGTTTTCTACCCTACGACAAAGAGCTTAGTCGATGCAAGGAGAAGAGTGGACTTGTCTTTCTCTACTTGGACCATATATTGGATCATCCTCTTTCTTCTTGAACCTACAATCCTTGGCCCAATGGCTAGGACTTGCTGCACTTATGGCACTTTGTTGTTGCGAAGTGGATTCCATGAGACTAAAGTTAAGCCATCGTAGGAGTCACTATTTCCAGGTCGGTGCCCTCAGCCCTTTGTGCGATGTTTGTCCTGTTTGCTGGAGCCTGAGCCAAAACTACCATGTTCCTACCTGAGTCATGCCTTGCGACACACCTCTCAATCCTCCTCGCAAAGCATTAGCTGTCAAGTGAATCAATGACTAGCTTGATGTCGGACTTCATACAGTACTCAAATACCTATAGGCTGCCACCGATCTACTTAACATGGGTGTCATTGAGGTTGAGGAGCATCTCAATTGTGAACAATCGTCTATTTCAACTTCGTTGACACCACCTAGAGGAGCTTCTTCATGATCTCAGCGCCCTTGATGTTGTAGTTGAGGGTCTAGATGTTGTTTGCAAGAGTGGTGAGTCGGATTGCGAACTCAATAACGAGCTCATCGTTGTTGAAGGAGATGGCATGGAAGTCATGTTGGAGTTGTCGTGCATTGGCGTCTTGCACACGTTTGACCCTAGACCGCATGGTATTGATCATGTTCTAGATGTTCTTTGTTGTATCCGTTTGGCCCGGTGTGCTCCACATACTAGTGGCATATGGTTCATAAGAGCATGGCGAGTGCGAGTCGATCAAGTTGATCGTCACAGTCGCCAGGTTTCACCTTTATCACCAATAGGGATCGCCATAGTTCATTCAGGTGAGCACTGAGGATCACCTGTGTCGACGAAAGCTAGTCGGCAGTCTACCTTAGGGTATACCCACGGTAGTAGTTTATCGGCAGACATGTGCGCTAGCTACGAACTTGATGGTGACGCAAGACATAGACAAAGATTTTATCTAGGTTCGGCCGTCGTGTGGGCGTAATACCTACGTCCTGCGTCTGATTGTATTATTGTGGTGTTGAGTTGTGTTGTGTAAGGGGGGTCCCTTGCCTCTCTTTATATAGTCCAGAGGGCAGGGTTACAGATCTGGAAACTAATCCTAGTCGGTTACAATTGCCATAGATAATGTGATATCAACTCCTATTCTAACCGACTAGAATCCTGCTTGATCTCCACGTCTCGTTTCCTTGCGCGAAAACTCCGATCAGTTGGATCAAGCCTCGAACCGTCTCGTGATGGGCCAAGTCCCCTGACCCAAGTCTAGCCGTAAGGGTATAGGGGTTTATACCCCACAGCTAGTCCCCGAGCTCCATGTAGTATGATGTAACACGCCGTCTTGAGCTTCTTCGACCAGCAAGGCTTGACGTCTTCGATCAGCATGAAAGTTGCCCAAACATTTGCAATAGTATTTTAATCAACTCAAAAGACAGTTGATCAACAACAACATCGAAGAAGCAGGTTGTTCGAAGAATGCATGGTGCTCTTAATCAAAAAAGATTTCATTCTTGGTGAAGTGTGTCCACTTTACTTTTCCAAAAAGTATAGTTTTTCAAAAAGCAAGCCTATTCACCGTAAGGTGAAGTGTGCCCACTTAGTCCCCGAGCCTGGTAGCAGGTGACGTAGGTACGTGGTGCCAGGGTCTAAAAAGAAAAATCCATATAGAAGCTCCAATACTATGATGCATCGCCAAATGCATCGTAGCGATGTAGTCCCCGAGCTTGTTGGAAGGCGAAGTATGAGCCTTGTAACAAGGTCTAAAAAATTAAAACCATCCCTTCAAACGTTATGCGATCGAATTGACCAGTCCCCGAGCATGTCACGCTCATATGTGATTGAGCAGGCTGGTCGACCAGTCCCCGAGCATGTCATGCTCAGTGGTCGGTACAGTCTCCAGTCGACAAATGAGTGGGCTAGTCGACCAGTCCCTTAGCGTATCATGCGCGGTGGTCGGTACAGTCCCCAGTCGACAAATGAGTAGGCTGGTCGACTAGTCCCCGAGCGTATCATGCGCGGTGGTCGGTACAGTCCCCAGATTTTCAAATGAGCAGGCTAGTCGACCAGTCCCCGAGCGTATCCTGCTCGGTGGTCGGTACAGTCTCCAGTCGACAAATGAGTGGGCTGGTCGACCAGTCCCCGAGCGTATCATGCTCGGTGGTCGGTACAGTCCCCACATTTTCAAACAAACCAAATAAATTAATTACTTGGCTTTTGAAAATATCTCGTCGCATCATTAATTTGCGATGTGACGAGGTGCCCTGACATCTTGTCAGTCTGTCGCATAAAAAGGGGTGCCTGCTAACTACACAGCCGCTCATCGCGCGGATCAAGAAAGGGAAACTAACAATCGTTTTAGAAAGGCCACCGAATTGACTGCGACAAATCTTGAAAACCGTAACGCCGCTACCGCCGCAAAAGCCGCCCACTTCCCCCAAAATACGGGAAGTGAGAAGGGTAGGTTTGCTGTTATAAAGAGCCCGGTGGTGTTTCTTTATTTTTTACCCAGTACCCAGCAGTTGCATACCAGCACCCTGCCTTCATTCCATTACTCCCTCCTGCCTTCGTCTTCTGTGCGATCAACTTGCTCAACAGCAGCAATCCTGACGCCGTGGTATGCATGGGAGCTCTACCGTCTTGTGCCCTCCCAAGGTGCCATCACCATTGTTGGTGAACTGAGTCTGAGGAGTGCCAACAATCGTTGTCTAGATGCTGATAAGGCTTTGATATATTTGATCAACACCGGCATTGTGACCACTTGCGATCTCTCACTCTCACGAACTCACTCATGCTCTCACGAACTCACTCAGAGATGAACACAAACACACATGGGAATTTGGTGCTACTAACCAGTACTTTTTTTTTGTTCTCAACTACTAAGGGTCTGTTTAGATTGAAGATGAAAATTTGTTGGGTGTCACATCGGATATGTCGGAAGGATGTCGGGAGGGGTTTTTAGAAACTAATAAAAAAACAAATTACATAACTCGTCAGTAAACTGCAAGACGAATCTGTTAAGTATAATTAATCTATCATTAGCACATGTGGGTTACTGTAGCACTTAAGGCTAATCATGGCCTAACTAGGCTTAAAAGATTCGTCTCGCGATTTTCAACCAAACTGTATAATTAGTTTATTTTCTTTATCTACATTTAATGTTTCATGCATGTGCCCAAAGATTCGATGTGATGAATAAAAATTTTTTAGGTGGAGAACTAAGGCCTAAATATAAAAAAGAATACAAGGCCGTGATGGCTGAAGTTCGCATGCATGCCCGTGCTCACGATGTGCCATCCCACACCGCTGGGACGACATTGCCACGAAGATCACACGACATGAACGGCGTAGTGCGTTGCTATCTACTTTAATAAAAATGGAAAAACCAAAGATATATATATACTCTATCTATATTCTAAATTATAAAATATTTTAGCTTTTTAAGATATATCATTTTCCTATGTATCTAGACATGGTATATATCTAAATGCATAGTAAAAACTATGTACTTATAGCAAAACTAAAAAATCTTATAATGTGAATCGGAGGGAGTGCTTCTATCAGCTAATATAAGTGTACAGAGTCCGGCAAAAGACTTACAAGCTAACACTTCTTCCCCTGATCCAAGTGAACCGGACCACTAAAGAGAACGTACTGAGATTTTGATTGGTAAGTGCAACCACAGATAAATTCGAAATCGAAACCTAGTACGTAGTCATTCTTCGTCTTCTTCTTCCAGAGCAGAAAGAATTCACATTCTTTTTAGTAAATAATCTAATAAATAAAAGGGTCCCCCCACAAAGCAACCAGTCGGCCTACTGGATTTGAGGAAGGAAACAGAGAGAAGACAATTCACAGACAAGAGAGTGCGAGCGAACGGTGGTGTGGCAGAGTTAGTAATTACACACACATACTCTACATGTACACACAAGTAGAGAAAACTAAACATACCAGTCTCTCGGCGAAGACGACCCGGATGCCTCCCTCCGGTGGTTCCGGTGGCAAGGAAGATGAGGAGATGGGAGAGAGGACGAGGAGGAAGACGATGATGGGGATGGGGGGTGCCATCACACCAGGAGCGCTGTCTGTTCTCCCCTGCCACCGGGACAGTTAGTGAAGAGAGGCCGCTGCAGTAGTGCGTTCGTGACTCACTGTTGGGCCCAGTTTTGGTAGAGGAAAGTGACATTTAGCAATTCTTTTATAATAAACAGATTCCGTAAAATAAGTGATATATTTATTAGGCCCAGGGCATTCTTGGTTAAAGTATTTCATGATTACAAAGTAGATATGAGGAAATCACTTTTATGAAATTATATCATTTTTCCTTTGCAAACTGCCATTTAATTAGCAGAGCTCTCCTCTTCGAATGACTTTGGAAGCTGCGACGGTGGTGGGCGGATTTGGTGACATATAGCTATCGTGCTCATGACTAAGGCCTTGTTTAGATGCGAAAAGATTTTGTTTCTCTACTGTAGCACTTTCGTTTGTTTGTGGCAAATATTGTTCGATCATAGACTAACTAGGATCAAAATTCATCTCGTGATTTACAGTTAAACTGTGCAATTAGTTTTTATTTTTATCTATATTTAATGCTTCATGCATATACCGAAATATTTGATGTGACAGAGAATTTTAAAAAAAATTTAGTTTTTAGGGTGAACTAAACAAGGCCTAACTAACTCGAGAAAGGCACAAGTTTGGTTAAAGTATTTAATGGTGTCGCTCGGAGGACGAGCCTGAACAGATAGAGGTAAGCATGGGCAACATTGTCGTTTCATGTCGCGATACATGATTATGACATTTATCTTTTAAAGTCTCCAACTATCTATCTCCTAACTATTTCTAATGGATGGACAAGCTGTGACAAATATAGGGCCATAAGAGCACCTCTGGTAGAATCTTTGAACCCACTTTTATTCTATTTTTTAAAGGTGGAGTAAAAAAAATCATGTCCAATATGATCCCTACTTAGACCACTCAACTCCCTACTCCCACACTCTTTTCCTTGGGATCAAATAGGGGGCACCTACTTTCCATCGTCTTCTCTCTGGTGGGTTAATTCAATGTTGTTGACGTCACCCTAAAAAATGTAATACATTTTATTTGAAACTGCTATAACTTACAAATGATGTATTCGTTTTTAATTCGGTCTACAGTGGTGTGTTCTATACGACGAGACGAATAAAACTAGACTCCACAAATATATGTTTTAAAGAATTTATAACTTTTTCGCAAAAGAAGAAGAAGAATTTATAACTTATAACTTACAACTTATACATACAATTTGTATTGAATAACTTTTACTGGTCCGATTGCATGGCTACACCTACACAGATGTTTCTTTTTTCTTACTTTTTTACCATTTTTTTTTTCTTTTTTTTATATATTTATAAGTTATACTACATAGTTATTTTCCTACATAGTTCTCATATTTCTACTATTAGTTTGTATATTTAAGTTCTTGAATATAACTTATACATCTAACTTTATGTTTAAGTCATTCATAATTTTATATCTAAGTTATACATAAAAGTTTTGTGTATAATTTTTATAGCTTTTCTATTAAATTACGTTAAGTTTGTTCCGCAAAATATTATAATCCCATGCCGTGAAAAAATATTACGTTTCCTCCTTTCCAAACAAATTATAAGTCGATTTGATTTAGTTGATTTAAAGACCGAGTAAATTGCATATATTATGATAAAATTTTATTTAGTTGATTTAGCATGAAATGTTCTCTTAACAAACTACATACAAATAAGGCTGGATAACGAGCCAGCTCAGCTCGGCTTATTAGGACAACGAGCTAGCTCGGCAAGAAAGTCGGCTCGGCTTGGCTCATTAAGCTCACGAGCCAGGTATAAAAGGTATATAAAATATATTATTTATATTTATCTAAAGCTTAAAATAGTAATAATATAAAATTAATATATTCAATAGTCTTAAGTCAAACAAATATTCATATGAGCTAACATATCAATCATTCGTAAGGTGTAAGACATAAAATAATACAAAATTAATATAACTTATGATGATTTTTTCTCTAGAACTATAGCTCGTCTGGCTCGCGAACAGTTCGTGAGCTGGCTCGAGTTGGCTCGTTATCATAACGTGCCAAGCCGAGCTGAGCCGAGCCTGCCACGACTCCACGAGCCAAGCGAGCTAACGAGCTTCGAGTTTTTTGTCCAGCCTTACATACTAATACTAACATAAACTTTAAAGTATACTAATATTCCATGGTGACAAATTTGTAAGCTTTAACTTTAGATAAGTTTATACATTTTTGACCGAAACATTGTGATATATAAATGTTTGCAATTAAATTTAATCCCTTTATGGTAAATTATAAAATAATTCTACTGCACACAATTCTTTGATAGTTGATTTTTTAAGCAATTGGAGTAACTAAGGTGTACATTAATAAAATACAAAACATAATTATATAAAAGATATCTTAAGCACTACACTTTCAAAAACTTAACATGTGGATAAAAAAATTACAACTAACAAGACCAAAAGTCAGAGGCCAGAATATAAATTCATGACATCATAGAGGGCTGCAACAAGAGTGTTGATATAACTTAAACTTATATTTTAACTAAACACATATTAAAGATATAAAGTCATGCAATGTAAAAAAAATGACAACAAATATCTTAGTATTACTAACTAGAGGACCTCAAAAGATCATTCTCCAGTCTCCACATTAATCCTCACAAGATGCATTTGAAAAAGGATATATCCTAAAAATTTTCATAATAATCAACGCGCTCATGAGATTGCACATGAGTATCTCTATGGAGACCCGGGTGAGCATATTTGGCTTGACTCCCTCCCAAACCTTGTACCAGCACTTGCACTACATGATACTGATGCATCGGTGGTGATTAATTAATAGTCAAAGGTGGTGATTTTTTTTTAAAAAAAAAGGCTGCCGGCTGTTTACATGAAAAAACCACTATTTCGCTTTCCCTTTTCTGGTGTGCCAAATTTGGTGATGTGTAACGACAAGCTAAATGACTTGATATCTCTAATATTGTAATAACATTGTTTATTTTTGTCAGCTTCAAGTTAGAGAACTACTGAGTTATAGTGTCTGAAAATAAATATAATTTGATCGCAAAATTCTTCTCAAGTCATGTTTGCAATAATTAATTAACATTCTGAGAATTAGTAATAATTAATTAACATGTGAACCATTTCACGATTCCACATTCTTGGACCTCTAACGACCAGCAGAGCAGAACCAGACCACTGCATCAATGGATGTGCTAAAAATTAAAGAAAACATAAGCACCTCGAACACACCATTGTGTGTATTCATCAACTTAAGAAAGATTAGTTCTAGGGTCGAACAATCACAGTCACGTGTCCTTGTTACAACCTCACAAGTCCACAGAAGGACCTAAAACACAACTCAGCAGCAGAATTTGAGAATCCACCAAGCAGGCGGAGGCTGAGGTGGAGAGTGGAATTCTCCTGGACACTGTAGATCCATTAGTGCAAGCGGCTGTCCTCGAGCTGCTTGTCTGCCAAAATGAGGTGCTTGCTGGCCAGGACATGCCCTCCTTGTCCTGACTCCTTTCCTTCACATTGTCAACTAATATGTATGATGTATCTATGAATCTATCTAATGGCTCCAACCCCAGAAGTGATTGTCCTGACTCTTTGCATTGATCCCTGCATGCAAACCAGTCCCACCAGAACAAGTTCAGAAATCAGAAACCACCACGCAGGCGGAGGACAAGGTGAAGGGTAGACCCATCCTTAACGTTGTAATCAGCCAGCGTGCACCCGTCCTGGAGCTGCCTTCCTGCAAAGATGAGCCGCTGCTGCTCTGGTGGAATTCCCTCTGTATGTTGAATCTTGGCCTTCACTCTGTCAATTGTGTTTGAGGGCTCAACATCCAAAATTAGGGTCCTGCCAGTGAGGGGCTTCAGAAAGACCTGCATGCCGCCATGCTGGTTGTGCCCAAGGTACAGGGTGGACCTACGACGGATACCATAGTAGCGTAGCGGGTTGTATTGACCCTTAAGCTGCTTGCCGGCAAAGAAGATATGATATTGGCTCGGCGGAATACCCTCCTTACTGTGAATCTTTGCCTTGACATCAGCAACACTGTCACACAACTCCATCCCGTCAAGGGTAATGTACTTGCCAGCAATGGTCTTCACGAAGATCTGAAAGCTATCAGATAGCAAACTATAGTCAAGGTGCAGGGTACACTCATTGTGAATGTTGTAATAGGCAAGTGTGTGCCTTTCCTTAAGCTGCTTGTCATCAAATATAAGTTGCTGCTTGTCCAGAGGAATGCCTTCCTCGGCATGGATCATTTCTTTGACGTCGGCAATCGTATAAGATGACTCTACCTCGAGGGTGATATTTGGGTAGAATGCGACGAATTCCAGTTCCACAAAGATCTTCATACCTGCATGTGGACGACGAAGGACAAGATGCAGGGTCGACTCATTCTGAACGCCATAGTCCGCTAGTGTGTGCCAGTCCAAAAGCTGCTTGTCAGTAAAGATAAGCAGCTGCTGGTCTGGGGGAATACCCTCCTCACCCTGAATCATTGCCTTGATGGTTTCTATCTTGTCAGATGCATCAACCTCAAGGGTAAATATCTTGTAAGAAAGGGTCCTCACGAAAATCTGCATGCCACCACGTAAGCGCAAGGCAAGGTGCAGGGTGGACTCCTTATGGATGTTGTAATCAGAAAGTGTGCGGCCATCCTCAAGTTGCTTCCCAGCGAAGAAAAGGCGCTGTTGGTCCGGGGGAATCCCCTCCTTGTCATGGATCTTTGCCTTCACAGTGTTGGGCTTGTCAAATGATTCCGCATCCAGGGTAATGGTCTTCCCAGTTAGAGTCTTCACAAAGATCTGCATCTAAATTAAGCAACGATCATGTTAGGATATACGGTGCACACATACTAACATCATACTATAGTACCAAATAGCAGCAGTTTGCACTGCATCATGGTTATAACGATATACAAACCCTCTAAATCAAATGGCAGCAGAAGTGTTGCTTGAAGAACTAACTATAGAGCATCTCCAACAGTTTGGCAAATGACTTCCCATCCATAAGTTTTTTAGCAAAATGAGGAAAAACCTTTCTCTAACAGTTTAACATCCCAATTCCCCATCTTTTCTAACTTGGCATATCTCCCTATCTAGCGCGCAAATATGCGCCCGGGCTCCGTGCTTGGCATCAGTCTTTCTCGTCATGCTTAGCCGGGCTCTTCGTTCACTTAGCAGGGCCCTTCGTTTCGTTAGCAGGTTTTTGGGTTTTTGGAAACGAAATTTGCCAAATTGTTGGAGATGAAATCTTTTTTTCCTCCCCATATTATTTTGGGAGTTGGCAAACAATAAGATTTAGGAAACGAATTTTGCCAAACGATTGGAGATGCTCTGCATGCCTAAAGTAGTACATATAATAATTATTTAAATGCATATGCCTCATACCACTAACTATGGCCACTGTAACAGTAGCGGTGAAAAGAAAAATACCAAGACAAATGGGAAAATAATTGATCACACAGATTGTTAACCACAGATACCAAATGAGCAGGCAAATGATCACCCCAAGGTATGCTCAATTCGGAAGTATGAGTAACTTAATCTGGCACATGTGGCGCAATCAGGGAAATGATAGATCACACTGACATACGCGTGGCAGAAAATTGAAGGCTGTCCAAAAGACTGGAATGAACAACTGAAAACTAACTAATCCCATTGAATTGACATAAACGATGGCCATGGCTAACACTAGCAGTCTAGTGCTCGGTCACAGCAAAATTTTATTGTCCCCCGTCTCTGATCAACGAAATTTACAGATTAACAGAAAATAATACTCAAACAATACTCAAACAGAATTCTGAAGCATATCCTACACTAACAGTAACAAGGCTTGTGAACCCAACGCAATCTACCTCACCCCGGATGCTACATTCCTCCAAAAAAAAAAAATCAAGATATCCTACACCAACAGGTCGAATGTAGCAACCAATTACACAAATCAAGCGTCAACCCTAGGCCACCTAAGACGATTGACTATCATTATTATATTAATGAAGGCCGAAAAGCGATCCAAACCACAAATCGCATTGGTACTCGACGTCCACGACTGCCAGCCTTGGAATACATGGGTGGACAGCGAGAGGATCAGTTACCTTGAGAAGGCAGCCAGAGCAACGGAGCTTGCCGATTGGTCGTTCGCTGGTTATTAGCCGCGAGCGAGCGGGGTGAGGCGGCGGGAGCCGGGGGAAGTGGACGCAGCCGGATGACGGCGGGTGGTGGAAGGGAATGTGGCGTCCCCGGAGATTGGGCGGCGGGGTGCCGACGGCACTAGCGCACTGCGGCGAGCAGTGGCGGGCGACGGCGGCGAGCAAGAAGCGACGCGCACTACTTACCGACCTGCCGGCGCCCGGCGGTGACGTTACGGCTGCCTGTGAGAGAGGGTTTTGGTTGCTTTGGTCTGCTCGTGGTCTTGGGCCAGGCTTGAAAGGGGTAGGATGGGATTGGGCCTGACAAGGGCCAGCCCAGGCTTGCTTTGCCTCTTCTCTTTTTTTTTCCCCTTTATATATCATTAAACAACCGGCTATTTTCACAGTCGTTTTCAATCACTTTTTGTGACTGTTCATTTAAGGTTAGTTTAAGTTAATGTAAATTCTTAAGGTTATTCATCGACCCAGCCATAAACTATTTTTTTAACCAAAAAGTAGTTTTGCACTTTTGATTTGTGAAACTAGAGCGAGTTGCTTGACATTTATTTGTTGCCTGGCTCGGTCCAAAAGACTTTTTCCCTCTTCATATTAGTTTTAGCAAAACCATGGTTTTCAAAACTACAAAGACTGTAACACTCAAACACTCTATGGCTCTCAAAACCAAAGTATTTTAGAAAATTTTCGTATTGTTTAATAAACAACAAAAAAATACTTTACATCCAGAGCCTATTTGCTTCTCTGAAAAGCCATGACTGAAAAATATTATTCACTAATTTATTGTGAGAAAAACAATATTAAATGGCTTTTCCCACCACAGATGGCATCCATATAGTTTGGAGGCTCCCCGAACTACTAGGAATAGTAAAAAGAAATGGAAGGCTCCACCAACAGGGTCCAAATCATTTCCAGGCGTATCGTCCAGCTAGAGCCAACAACGACCTCATTGGACGATAGCGCGCGGTCACAGCCAATGACGATGCACTTAACACCATAGGATCTCTCTGTCATGATAGACTACATCCAAAATGGACTGCTTCTGCCTAAGGCACATACTAGAGGGGCACAACTTGTGGATGGCCTCGCTTTGTCGTTTGCACGTGCCCTAGACCATTCTACCCACTGGCTAGCCACCTTGCCATTGCACATGCCACACCAGTTATCCAAGCATCTTTCTCTTGCCAATAGCCAATTGATTGTATTAGGTTATGGCTGGTTCAACATGAGCTAGTAGATGTTCATACAATAAAAGGCGCAAATACAACTCGAAACCATGTCGCGAGGATCGTTCTTTGCAATCTACACGTGCGCGAGACACTAAAAACTCCAACCCAAAGACCATATGGGAATGAATGGCATGGAGAAAAGAGCATGTGCACAACTCTAGCCTATAGGTGTGCTAACTCGCGAGGCCTATAGATCCAAGTGTGTTGACGTTGATTTTTGGAATTCTTCATCTTTGGTCTTTGCCTTTTTTGTTGCTTCTATGACATGGTTCATCGGCTTTGCTCGTCTCCCGACCTTCTTGATGTGCAAATCTTCGTCTCCAAGGCCTTTTCGATGTGCAGGTCTTCGTCTCTAGGACCTTCTCGTTGGCAACTTTACTTGATGATGCATCTTCTCTTCAGAAATGGATGTAGTTGCCATAGTTCAAGTAGTTGATGTAGTCATAGCCAAAGGTTGTTGCGAGGACTCCAAATCTTCTCTAATGAGTGCCGAATAAAAGAGTTCACCCTCAAGAGCACCGTGCTAGTTTTGGACCAATCCATAGAAAGCTCTATGAAACAACAAGAAATTGTACTATATTGGTTTTCTAACAAGATAAGACCACCCTAACTCCATATGAAATATGTGGTATTGTCGGGCTAATTTCCCAAATCGGTCTAGTAAAGGTGGAACGAAGACTTCTGTGCACGTACAAACCAAAACAACCAGAGAATAGGACTTGAAAGATCAACTAAGCAATGGTCCATGAGAAAAGGCGCAAAAAATGTTGATTTGATGGATCAACCCATAAAAATTGAAGCTGAATCACCACCAAATATGTTGAGCAATTGAGATTCCAAGATAAGTGATGATGGCATGAAAATCCAGACTTGGTAGATATACACATATCTTTTTTTCAAAGACAATGGCTGATGCATGCATCGCGTTTAGAGCAAAATTACATAACCAATGGGTTGGAACATCGTTGCTATTCACAATGGGTTGGAACATCGGTGCACATGGAAAGTGGATTCTCGTCCAGGAAGTAAATAGTTTACTAGAATCTATGCTGCCTCGTTTTATTAGTTACGATAATCTATTTACTAGACATGCAAATTGTTTACTAGAATCTGTCTTTTTACCCTTACTAGTTACAGTAATGATTACTAGATTTTTTTTGCAGTAATCTTTACTAGAAATTTATATAATTATTTACTAAAAGCTATGCTTTTTCTACCCCAAGTGTTACGATAATCATTTACTAGATTTTTTTCAGACCTAGAATATATACTCCATGCAAGTACTAAAATTTATTGGGTATACATATAGACAGCAGAGAGCCAAGGCAAATATACATCAAGTCTCAAATAACTAGTTACTATAATATTTACACTGATTCGTCATAAAATAGTTATAATGTTTACACTGATTTTTCATCAGAATGATACTAGGTCTACACTCATTTTGAACGATTATGGGACGATCAAGATCATGCCATGTGAGCCTCAAGTCCGGCTGGAAGCTTCTTAGTCAGCTTTCGTGGGTGATAAAAGCATGTAGAAGTGCAGCCCTAATCCAAACTTCGGCCCCTTCTTGTTCATTTGTGGTGAATGAACATTAGAACAGATTACACATAAGTGATTTCCATCTGCAAGGGTGAAAAGTAGAAAACATCACTGTTAGAATGGAGATGTCACTGGCAAAATAAGAAAGCAAGCTTGTTTCAACCTGCAGGAGGAAAAAAAATTGAGGATAGTTGAACCATGTGCATGCAGGCTCGTCAATTGGTGGACACAGTTACGATGACACAGAATTGGTTACTGGAAGATCGATATGTTATTTACGATAATTTTGTACCAGAACTAAGTTACAATATACTCTGTTTCTGTACGATAATTTTGTACCATTACTGTATTTACGATAATTGGTGGAACTAAGTATTTGTAAAAAAATACAGTAATGCCACAATACTTTACATCAAATTTTGAATATGATATGATACTACTAAAATCAAGAACTAGCGAACTACTACATATGTCATGATGCACAGAATCCTAATCCAAAGGGCATGGCTAAAGATTGAATGGAGAGGCGAAATGTTGTGTAGAATACACTAGACAAATGGTATGTATTTACCATAAATTTAGCACAATGTCATGATGAAGTTACCAGTATATATGGTATAGATTTTTTTCCTAACACAAGCAGTAAGCAAGCCACGGAATATATTGGAATACTACTTATATCATTGCAAAAACAGAACGGCAACCGGAGTATATCTCTTTACTACCACTATTGAGGTTCGCAACAAAAGTCATCAATCCAGTCCGAACATTATGAATCAAATTGTACAGCGAGACACTAGTACAGACCAAAAGCAAACTAAACTCAAATACGTCATCTGCTTCAGATCAAAACAAAAAGAAATAATAAAACACATGGGGATTATTGTTGCCGATATGGGCTATCTCACCTGGATATTGATCCGTTCCCTTGCACATGCATGGAGACAGGGATTCTGGATGGGAAGATAAAAATTAGAACAGATCAGGATTATTTTCCGTCAGAAAAGAAGAGGGCAAAATCAGGGAATTCTGTTCAGTGTTTGTGCCGGTCACTAGTAAAGACCAAAAACAAATTGACTCTATGTCTATCGAGAGATGTGGATTTGTGTGGGGCTCACCTCGACATACTGTCACCACCGGATGTGCGACGGGTGCCGGGCCGCTGCCTCCTGAGGAACGAGTGCCGACACGAGGGGAAGCCGCGCGCTGCTGCGAGGAATGCCGCGGATGAGGAAAGAGCAGGAGCCGCCACCAATGGGAGGAAGGCCACCGCCGCCACCAGAGCCAGGTGGCCGTCTTCGCCGCCGCCACCATAGGGGAAAGGAGGGGCGTTACAGCTAGCTCCGACAGGGGAGAGGTCCTGCCGCTGCCGCCACCGTCGACACCGCAGCCCCAAACGCATCTGCTGACAACTCACCATGGAATGCTCGTCGGGCACCGTTTCTTGGGGAGCTTTGCACATGTGAGGAGAGAAAGAAAATAGAAAATGAGGGATGCAGAAATGAGCTGCATGTGAGGAATGAGAAATTAGAAAATGGGAGGTCGTCAGCGAGTATCCAGGAGCAATAAATTAGGGGCATTTAATCTGTGTAAAATGGAGGGGACCAATCGAGGTGAGTCGCATGAACCTGGTGGGTAGGATGGTGCGTCGGGCTCACAAGTTTGGGTCCGGCTACAAAATATGATATTTTGTTTCTATCTATAGAAAAATAGTTTTATATATATATATATATATATATATATATATATATATATATATATATATATGGGGTAAATTTTTTCTATCCTACTATCTAGGAGTAGTTACTCCCCCCACATTTAAGTGTCTCTATGCGATTAGCGGGTCAATTTAAGTGGATCCGTTAACAGGTGATTGAAACAATCGAGCCTCCCATTTGGATCGGAAAAATATCGATCGGTGCCTCCACATGGAGATGGCGGCGACAGCCTCCACCACTGTTCTCCTCGCGATCGGCTCTTCCGCGCCCCCTTCTTATCAACGCATGGCGATCCCGTCGGCAGTGGCCGTGACGGAGCCATGGCACGGTGCCTTGTTCTAGCCCACACGGCCACTGCGGTGACATCCTTCCCCAAGCTTGGTGGTGGATGTGACGGCCTCCCCAAGTTGGATCTCGTGCGATAGCGGTGGCTTCCCATGGCGGCGGCGGCGGCCACTCCGAGGGCATCGACTTCGTTCTCCCGAAGAGGTGTGGGCCTCAAGCAGATCCAATCAACGACGGCGGTGGCATCTTCAAGTTTTCGGCTTTGCAGGACGGGACCGATCGATGGAATCCAGGTATACTCATACTCCATTGCATTTGTATACTAATATACTTCTACACCTGATAAATATGTTCCGGCCGTATAGCCTGTATGTACTCATACTCCATTGCATTTGTATACTAATATACTTATACAC
>Ga0182004_10000139_pt1 | contig 32948 bp, 27 predicted proteins | sample Sormic07211540_1_FD_120479 | JGI IMG/M metagenome (GOLD analysis project Ga0182004, IMG submission 120479) | Endophyte microbial communities from Sorghum bicolor roots, Mead, Nebraska, USA - 072115-40_1 MetaG | ecosystem: Host-associated > Plants > Roots > Unclassified | place: USA: Nebraska...
GCATGCTCAAACAAGTTGCTAGATCCTATGGTAAATTTTAATTTAAAGAAAAATATTATTTTTCCTATATTTCATGGGCACAAAAATACACAAGTTAACAATTTATCCTATTTTGGAAAATTGCAAATTTTGGGGTGTTACAGCCACGAGGTAAGAAATACCCCAGGCCCCGGCCAGATCTCAATCCTTCTTAGCGAGCAGGATTGCTCTAGCTAAGTTGAGCGATGCTCCATCGAAAACACAGTGGCTCCTCTGGTTCCAAATGGACCAAGCCCCTAAGTCCCTTTCTGGCCATACCATCTACCTCATTGCTTATCCTTGCCTGCCAAAGGATATTTCTCCCACCTGTGGTGCTAGATCATGGAGTCCAATCGAGAGGAGGAAAGTGAACCGTAATTGCTTTGCGAAGACGTAAGAAAGCAGCAGGTGCTGAACGTCCTTCCATCGTCCTTGTACCTCTGTCCTGATAAGATATGCTACCAGGCACACAGTTCTGTATTTGCAGATATGTTGTGTTTTCATCTTCTTTTGAGATTTCAGTAGCTGATTCGCTAAAAATGAACATAAATTTTACTGTCCAATCATGTGATAACTAAAGTAGACATTTTGTTATGGTGTATTCGACAGGTTAATGGATATGGTCCATGGAGAATTATCCCTTGCTGATCAGTTCGTCCGGTTAAAGGTGAAGTTCAAGAAATATGTTCAGAGGACCATTTTTGTCCCACTCCAGCTTTTTTAATGCATCAATGCTTCTTCCAGAGCTCTATATTCTGATGCTACTATTTAGCTTACATGTTTAAAACTTTAATAATATGCCTTTTGCCCTTTTGTCATCTTATAGCTTTTTTGCCATATGAACTCTGCCTTGGTGCCTTTAAATACTTACAATTGTTTTGGTTTGACAATGCAACATTTGGCGTAGTAACTAACTTGAATTCTGAAAATATTAATATGACTAAGTACATTTTATTTGTAAAAGGCTAAACAGCATTTCTGTTCTGTAGTTAGGATTTGAAATGTTTATTTGTCCTTTTCCAAATGGTGCCATTGGCTATCATATTTGTTTTTAATGATAAAAAACACAGAAGTGCAGGATCAAGTCCTGTAAAAATAAATAAACTCTCCTAAGTCAAATCATATTGATATACAGCATGCATGGTTTTGGTAAAAATTGAATGTAGCATATTTTGTCATCTGAGCATGAGATTGCATTACTCCTGAATTTTCTGAAATTCTATCATTCTTTCTAGTATTTGATATGTATTTTCACTTTGTTGTTGTGAGTTATTTTCTAAATGATGTCTAATGTTTACAAGTTGCCTCAAAGTGCTGCCCACAAGATCCTGTCAGCTCCTCCACCAGCAGAATCTAATTCTTTCCGTGTGGACTTCCGGTCTTCTCATGTGCATTGCCTTAATAACTTGGAGGAAGATGACATGTATAGAAGATGGAGAAGCAACATCCAGGAGGTTTTGTTCTCTTCTCAATTTCTTGGTGTCATTGAGCAGAAATTATCATTTGAATTTTGCTTTGCTTTGCCATGAAAATAAGGAATTGCAATATATGTTGCCTTTAGGCCCGTATCGAATTAAGTATTATATCCTCACCTTTCCATTAACAAGAAGTGTAAATTGATTTCTCTGTATATTTGTTCTTGATAGGCTTGCATGTATTAATTAGACTTGTATTATTGATATGATATTGTTTCACTCTAATATCAGTTTTTTTAGTTTGCATGATCATATACTTTTTATAAAAAAAACGCTGGAGAGAAGCATGGTCATATACTTATTTCCTTGTTTGCTATCCCTATCAAAGTTGGCAGATTAGTTTTTCTTGTGTATATGCTGCTCAATCTACTTGGCTACTGGTTTTTCTTTTTCTGTATTCCCTGGCCATGTTGTATCACACAACTACAACCAGTTTTACCTTGTGTAATTTCAACGATGGTCTCTCCCCCTTTTCCTTTGTAGCTCTTGATGCCGGTCTTCCCTGGTCAGATGCGGTACATCCGTAAAAATCTATTCCACTCTGTTTATGTGCTTGATCCTGCTTCAGCCTGCGGTGCAGAGGCTAGTCTCTTGCTTACAGTTTTTAAGTTCCAGCTCTTTGTTTGCCTGCACTACTACTGTTTACTGACATTCAGTATCTATTTCGGTTTTCTCTTAAAACTATACAGACCATTGACATGATCCTATCTCTATATCAAGATGGTGTCCCTATAAGGTTTGGTATCATAATGTATTCTTCAAGATTCATCAATGTCATTGAAGAAAGTGATGGCACTCCTACAAATAATGGAGAAGACACTTCCATTTTGGTAATCATTTCTAATATTTGTATTGTTGCTGCAATTTCTTGAGTTCTTTGCTTTGATAAATGAAACATGTAACTCGCTCTATATTATATCATAATAAAACCACCTTATGCTGCGGTTGATTGTTTACCTTCTTTCCGTGCCTACTAATGTGTTTTAGGTATATGAAATAATGATCAGAGTGTACATCCACATTTCCTCCATGTCATCATCAAGATGTCTGTTTTTATTTTTTTAGGAATCATGCCCTCTAGCATAGTAGGTTTTATTGTACAAAATTGGACCAACATAAAATTGATTAGATACTTTTGTGCTATTATTAAAGACACTTATGTGCTATCTTTGCTAACTTTTACTCTATATATATCCAGATAACAAGGCTTTTCTTGTACATCAAAGAAACATACTCAACACAGTTGGCATTCCAATTTCTCAGCAATGTGAGTGAACCGAGTTTCCGGTTATAATTGAGATAAAGAGCCAATCCTTAAAGATAATTTCTAGCTGCTGATAAGATTTTGCGTGGTTGGTTATGATAGATATGTACATTAGGAAAGTGTATGTACTAAATATAGCCTTGCCTAATATACACTTTCCTAATGTACATATCTATCAGGTTATTTTGATTTTTCTATGCTCAATAGTTCTGTAATCTATATAAATTTGTTGCCTGTAAAATTGATTTTTAGACAGAAGTAAGTTTGGTTTTAGCATAAGATTCTTATCTTTGCGGCAGTATTTTTCCCTTCTGAATATTAAATGACATGTGTGAGGCATTCAGTTTTACTCTGAATAGAAGGATTAAACAAGTTACTGCATATTCACTCATCTCTTTCAGCTTAACTGCCAGGTCAAAAAATTCTCATGTACATGAGGTGTCAGCATGCCTACTGTTGATGAACTGGCACCTTTCTCATTTATTTTTCACTAAAAAATGAAAATTAAATTTTTTTATAGTTGTTCCATAAATGCTGGCATGATTGTTTGGCAGCTTGGGACTAATTTTTGCCCAAATTATTGTCAATTCACCATTTTTAGCTGAACTTTCCTAGCTAACCCTTAATATACCTAATCACGCCCTATTTTATTTCCCTTATTTATTTGTTTCAAAATATTATTGGTGGATATTTTGATCTATGAATCCAACTAAACAGCTAATTAACTAGCTATGTGTTTTTTGTTTGAGAGTACCAGGTTAGTTTAGAAATTTGGCACGAATACAGATCTGTTTATTTAGCAATTTTGACAGTACCGCGTGGGCCCCTGGGTCGGCTCCACTTGCCATAAAAGCTGTAGACTTCAAATTAGAATAGTGTCATTTTGGTCATGGAACCATGTTATCGTTCTTTCATAATAAAAAAACAAACCAGTTCATTGCATTATGCTGTTAGCTTTTTCTCAAAACTGCATGTCCCCTCCAGCTTTTCATGCCCGCGCGAGTTTTGGAGATATTAGCTATGCGCCACATTAGTTATTACTTATTAGTCACTGCTTGTTTTTGTTCTGAAACTTTGTATTATTGCTATCTTTCACAGATACATAAATCAAGGAATGGTGAAGATGACTACAATGAAGAGCTTGTGGAAGCTCATCAAGTTGAAGGGGCATTTGTTGAATCACTATTGTAAGCATGTTTACTGAACTATACTGCTTGTGTTCCTAAGTATAGGTCACTTTAGCTTTGTCATAAGTCACTTTTATAACTTTGCAAGGTTTTTAGAAAAATGCACCATCCTCTACAACATCAAATTAGTTTCATTAAATTCTCTATGAAATATGTCTTGGTAGTGCATTTATGTGAACCTGTAGCTGTTAATATATTTTTTATAAAAACTTAGTCAAAGTTAGAGAAGTTTGACTTAGGAAAAAGATGAAAGTGACCTATAATCGTAACAGAGGAAGCATGTTGTTGGAGATTACTGACCTAGCATGTTATTATTTTTTCATTCTTGTTTTCGGCAACATTCAGGTCAAACGCTAAATCTCATCCACAAGATGTGCTGCTAAAGTTGCAAAAAGAGAACGTGTATAAGCAGGAGGCTGAAGAAAGTTCTCGTTTTGTTCACAAGCTTGGGTTGTATAAACTCCAGTGTTGTCTATTGATGAATGGATTTGTCCATGAAGCCAGTGAGGTATAGTTACTTATCCAAATTCAAGGTTAATAAATCAATGAGGTATAATTACTTATCCAAATTCAAGTTTAAAAAATCGAGAAGCATCAGGCTTATGAATGTTTAAATTTAAAATAGCAACTGATTGGTTTTCTTGGTATCAATAAGGAAAGTACATAAGATCTTTTGAAGAAACTACTGATATGTGCCATTTTTTTCTATCATTTATACTCCTCAAAGGAAGCAACCATGAATGCTATGAATGATGAGCTTCCTAGGATTCAAGAACAAGTTTATTATGGGCATATCCAGTCCCATACAGATGTTTTAGAGAAGTTTTTGTCAGAAAATAGCTACAAGCGGTACAACCCATCAGTAAGTACAAACATCTGAAAAGTGCAGTCCACTTATTTTCACTCCAATAATGATGTTATTTTCCTTCAGATTACTGGCAACAGTGCAGAGAAGAAATTTGTTTCGCTCTTTGCATCATATCATCAGGACAGCTCTGTATTTAATGACATGAAGTACTTACAGTCTCCTGGAAGTATGCTTCTTATAACTCTTTTTTGTATCATGTCATCCGTTGTAAAGATTATTGCTGTTCACATATAGCTGTTGAATTTGTCTGCAGCTACAGATGATGCAAAACCTATTACTCATCTACTTGCTATTGATCTTTCATCAAAAGTTGGAACAAAATTGCTTTCTGAGGCCATACGTTACCTGGTAGTTGCAGCAGATGTCTTTGGTACCTATTTAATGTGCTATTCATGATGTTTCTGTTGACATTATCTTGCTTTTTGCCATACAGATGGATGGATCTGATAGAGCTCGTGTTGGTCTGCTACTTTATGTCCACACTGGTGGTTCATCACCTATTTTACTTCTGAAAGATATCTTCGATAGAACTATTTATTCTTTCAGGTTTGATCCTCGTAGACCCCAGGAGAAGGGCTGCACTTTACAGACAATTGTTTATGTTCTTAACATTTCATAATTCATACTTAGTTTTTATAATCTAATCTAGTAGTTTTCTTGTGATAGCTATAAAGAAAAGGTATTGGTCTTCCTGCATGGACTCTTGAAATTTTATGAAGCCCAACCTTTGCCTGCCTCATCTGTTGCTGACGATTGGACTAGAAATATGATGGAAAAGGTCTATACCTTAGCTGCTGAAACTGCTTTGCCTGTTGATGACTACAAAGCATGGTTCAAAAGTTTCTCTGCTGATACAGTTCTCAAAGGGATTGATAAGGTCTGTAGTTCTGTGTCTGAGTTTTCCCTCCCTTTGCAAGTTCTCTCTTAAGTAAGCGTAATTCATATATTAGCTGTATTAACCAAATTCATATTGCCTTTTCACTCACCAGACAGTTTGCCTAATATTTCAGCTTTTTTTTCTAGTGTTTTCCTAATTTTCTCTCGGTTTCTTGTCATTTTTTCTCAGAACTGTAACATTTGTTTCTTTATTCGTAAAACTGTAACATTTGTTTCTTTATTCGTGCAGTTATCTGACTTCTTATTTGGGCAATTGGGGCTTGTGTTTGGTAGTAATGCTGTGATCACCAATGGACGGGTAAGCTTTATGGTTCTTGTCTAAATCAGCTTAATGGCCCATAATTCATGGTGACTAGCAATATGCCATTATTTATTATTATTATTGCTAGTAATGCTGTGATCACCAATGGACAGGTAAGCTTTACGGTTCTTTTCTAAATGAGCTTAATGGCTCATAATTCTTGGTGCAGTTCAGTTCTCGTGTCTTCGTGGGGGAAAAAAAGAAAAAACAGTTTACTAGTGATACATTATTTGATTATATTGACTTTTGTGCTCAAGATAATAATTAATTTAGTCACAAGGTTCATATTAGCTGATTTCTAAAGCAGCTCATGAAGTTAGTACTTACATTATGTTGTAACTTTCAGGTTTTTATTATGAATGAAGGAGAATCATTTCTAGCCAATGACTTAGGTCTCCTTGAGTCTATCGAGTATGATTTGAGAACAAAATACATATTTGAAATAATTGAAGAGGTTGAGTTTGCTGGTGTTGACCCTGATGACCTGACAAGGTAAGTATCAGGCATGCTATAGTCCATTACCTTGTAAACCTTTAATAGCTGCACGTATGGACTAGTCTGATTTGGTGTATTTTTAAATAGTATCAGTTCTACATACCTGACTTTACTACACTCTATGTTCCTATGTAGTCAACTATTTGGTCCCTATTTTTGCTATACAGAAATAATTTGGTCTCGAAGGAACACTTATCTTGAATGATAAGAATAAAATACGATGTCACATCCTTTTGTTTTTTATAAATCCTAATCTATGTACTTTGCAGCCAATTCTACAGCGACATTGCCATGTTGATCTCATCATCGATGTCTGTTCGTGAAAGGACATCTGAAAGAGCCCGTTTTGAGATTTTACATGCAGAACATAGGTATTTCTAGATTTGTTTTCAAGGAGAAACATGCTGTGCAATATATGTTATTATCAAGTACTGCTATTTGTGACACAGTATCACCATACTAGACAATTGACACATGCTGGTCATACCGGTTACTGGCCTATCACTGAGCAAACAACTTTCAGGAGGAACCGAGGAACATATGACCTGGCTGGAAACTAACTGGTTCTCTTAAAATTAAACAGAATTGGACAAGTAGAAGGTCAACAAAATCAGTAAAGAAATTTGGTAGAAACTGAATCATTATACTTTAGAGGAATGGCCCTAATAATATAAAATCGTCCTCAAACTCGACTGTGGGTCATGTCCATTTCTAATGGCTGCGGTTCTATTTTAGTATTAGACACTTCTGTGAAATCAATGAAATTATTCTAGAAACACTAAATGGTATGTTTTCTGTAACTTTATTTAATTGGAACATTCCTTGCTTGGTGTCATGGCAAGTATTATTATGCTGTCAGCCTGCCTCGCTTGATTTTGGGACTTTCTTCAACCAAGCAAACACTGCTATGTATTTTGAAATACTAATGGGAGTGAACTTTGTTGAACTGCACATAGCTTGTTGGACCTTAAGGCTTAAGCCTCTTAGGCCACTAAGTAAGAAAACTCGACCAACCTAAGGAGGAACTACGTGGTATTTTAATTATTAAGAAGAAATGGACACCCAAATTCGCCTTGACAAGGACTTGAACTTGGGTTGTTGCCATGCGCTGGACCAACTGAGCTGGGCCCAGTTCCTATCTACTCCCTCCATTCCAAATTGTAAGTTTGGCTGTCTTTTCTAGACACGTAGTAGAAGCTATGTATCTAGACATAGCGTATATCTAGATGCATATCAAAATCTATGTACCTAGATAAGCTAGAACGACTTACAATTTGGAACAGAGGGAGTATATAAGTAAGAACTTAGACATTGAAACTGACGAGAATTACAAAATAATCCACAAATTGGGCACAAATGCAGGGCTTTCCTTCTCAACTTAGCTTTAAGTCCCATACACTGAGTTTGTGCTTCAACCTGCATATAGTTTGGACCATTCTTGAATCTTACTTGGTAACTTAGCACTTGCATTGCTTTTGAGAAAGAAAAAACCCTTACGTTTTGCATTAATTTCTCTGTCATGCAGTGCTATCAAATTGAATAATGCAAATTCAAGTATTCACATTGATGCTGTCATTGATCCACTTAGTCCCATTGGGCAAAAACTTGCCCCACTTCTACGCATACTCTGGAAACAGATTCAGCCGAGCATGAGGATTGTACTTAATCCTATTGTATGTAATCTTTTCTTCTTAGTTTATTATTCTACTTCAAGTTAATTCAGATCTTTTCCTACAACATCTGTGTAGTTTGAAGAACTGAATTATTAGTCTGAGGATGAACCAAGTAATCATTATATAGGTGCACCTTATTCCTGCTAGTAGAGGCTATTGAATATTAGGTTGCTTAACTGACTCAGTTGTTATGAAAGCTCAGTAATGCAAAATGCAGTTTGATAGCCTGAACATTTTATGGTCGCACATGCTGTTTCATTACCCGCAACCTTTGCTTTTGACTGAGTAGTGAAGATGGATGGTATTATTGAATAAGTCAGTAATAGAGCTAAGTTACACATTGTTGTAATATTGCATGCCATGGTTTGCATGTACTCCGTATGTCTCATTCACCTGTTTGATCTGCATCTTGAGCTATTCATTGTCCTACGTACAACTTTACCCATCTCATATATTGTAGACGCAGAGGTTTATTTGTTTGAAATCTTGAAAAAAAATACTTAATTTTTTTAAGCCATAAAGAATTGCTATGTCTAATCTTGTGTAGTCATAAATATGACTATAATCTTTTCTATATTTGATGTAAGCATTTCTGGATGATTTCAGAGTTCCCTTGCAGATCTTCCTTTAAAAAACTTCTACAGATTTGTTCTTCCATCGATGGTAAGGCTGCATATATCTAATGATCAGTATGGTAACACTAATTACCTGCAGTAATGCTTAACCACTTGATATGTAGGATGATTTTAGCAGTACAGATCATTCTGTACACGGACCTAAAGCTTTCTTTGCAAACATGCCACTGTCAAAAACACTTACAATGAACATAGATGTTCCAGAACCATGGCTTGTTGAACCAGTTATTGCCATGTAAGTTCAAATATTGAGCAATCATCAGAAAATGATTTGTATGCTGCAGTATCATCAGTTTCTTGTGCTTATTTTCCATGTGCAGCCATGATTTAGACAACATTCTTTTAGAGAATCTCGGCGATGTCAGAACTTTGCAGGCAGTATTTGAACTTGAAGCTCTCCTCTTGACAGGTATGGTCGTTTTATAATCATTGTTTGATTCCACTGAATTGCTTAGCAAACAAATGCCATTTCTTCAGGTCATTGCATTGAAAAGGACCGGGACCCTCCCCGTGGTCTGCAGTTTATCCTTGGTACTAAACAAAGACCACACTTGGTAGACACACTTGTCATGGCCAACTTGGGTTACTGGCAGATGAAGGTCTCACCTGGTGTGTGGTACCTACAACTGGCTCCTGGTCGTAGTGCCGATCTGTATGAGTTACCTCCAAAACTCATTGCCATTGATAGCTTGAGAGGCAAACTAATGCACATTGAAGTACAAAAGAAGAAAGGCAAGGAGCACGAGGAGTTGCTAAATGCTGCCGATGACTACCACTTCCAGGAAAAGACGGTCTGTTTTTTTGTTTAGTTACTGTCATACCTTTGAAATTCTACGCATCACTTATTTTAAAATATTTTTTAATGCAGGATAACAAAGGCTGGAATAACAACCTTTTGAAATGGGCTTCTAGTCTTATCAGTGGTGATGCATCATCCAAAAACAAAGCTGATAAAATCACCGTAAGTAATCATATTTTCAGCTATCTAAATTCCATCTTACTACGCATACTGTAAACTGGGCATATAACAGTGAAACTAGATATTGTTCCTGAAGTTTGGATCTTTAAAAATTTTCAAGATTTTCTATTCTCGATACTTGTAAAACTCCATGAATTTAATGTAGGAGAATTATTCAAGTAGTATAGCGTAGTTTTACATAGGAACTCCGCGGGGGAGCCTACAAGTACATTGTCAACTTAAAAGGTACAGAATAATTGGTACACAATAGACATACAGAAAACCTGAACCATAGAGATTCTCATTTAGTTTTAGTGAACTGCAATTACGTTTTTCTTTTGAGAGTACAATAACCTTGAATGCTTGGAAAGCGGAACTTTGTTTGAAAGCTTAACTCTTCGCTTGCTTAGAAAACATGGGTGACATTATATCCTTGCTTTACTTGATCTATAAAATCATTATCATAAATATTATTTGTAGGGAAACAATTATTCTATCCATAGAAGTAACTAAATACGGAGTAGTTCCTTGGACGCGTGTATAATTTTTGACTTGTTATATTCAACGTTTGGTGCACAGAAGAATATCTTACGGGTTTTCTATATCTTTATTCAGGACCGTAAGGATGCAAGACAAGGGGAGACCATAAATATATTCTCTGTTGCTTCTGGGCATCTGTATGTCTCCATTTCTAGGACGTTTTATCTATTTTCCTTACCATCATTTTCTGTAGTCATGCCATGTTCCCAGTCACTTGCTATTGCTCACTAATACCTTACATGGTCTAGTTGTTCTCATCATTGAGGAACACATGATATATGATTCAGGTTGTATTTCATACTGAATGAAACAGAGCATAGCTCAGGTGGTCGAGGGTGTAGATGTTTATGCCCTAACCACCTGAGGCGAATTTGGGTGCCTATTTTCGTAATATAAATGCACCTAGATTTCTAGGTTGGTCTAGGTTTTTTCTCCCATGCTGTACAGTAACAGAACCCTATTTGCATGAAGTTTAATACTCTGATGTCACTAGAGGCCTAGAGCTTAGTCCTAATTATATCATCTGAAGTTTGCAACATGTTGTATTCGCTACCCAACGAACATGTCTGAAAAGCAATGAGAACATGTAATTTAGCTGCGAGTTCTTTTGTCGCAGGTATGAGCGTTTCCTCAAAATAATGATTTTGAGTGTTCTAAAAGAGACACAGAGGCCAGTGAAGTTTTGGTTCATTAAGAATTATCTATCTCCACAGTTCAAGGTACATGAACTTTGAGTTGATTAATTAATTAAGAAAGATTGGACATGTCTATTTTCTAACTATCCTGCTGCCAGGATGTCATACCGCACATGGCTCGGGAATATGGATTTGAGTATGAGCTCATCACATATAAATGGCCAACATGGTTACACAAGCAGAAAGAGAAGCAAAGGATTATATGGGCATATAAGATCTTATTTCTGGACGTCATATTTCCACTTTCACTGAGGAAGGTAAGCCCCTGCTGTTCTGATCAGCTTGTGAGCCGTGCAATTTCAACACTCTCTTCTTTAGAACATTATAGCAATTTGGGCACGTTTATTTCTAATAACTTTTCCCATGATACTTTATGTATAGGTGATTTTTGTTGATGCTGATCAAATTGTGAGAGCAGACATGGGAGAATTGTATGACATGAACCTGAAGGGTCGTCCGCTTGCATATACTCCATTCTGTGATAACAACAAGGATATGGATGGCTATCGATTTTGGAAGCAAGTTAGTCATTGATCTATCATAAATCATATTACTGCACACACCGTTGTTCGTGGTAATAATATAAAAGTGGACTTTTTTCTCAAGTTTTTCGCTGACACTTTCTTTTATCCTCTGTGAAGGGTTTTTGGAAGGATCATCTGCGAGGAAGACCATACCATATCAGGTAGGTGATGTTTTCTGTTCAATTATGCTGTAATTAAACTATTTCTAGTGTTGTTTTAAAACGATGTGCTTGGTGGTATTCCAGTGCGCTTTATGTTGTTGATCTGGCCAAATTTCGGCAAACTGCTTCTGGGGATACTCTTCGTGTCTTCTATGAACAACTCAGCAAGGACCCCAATAGTCTCTCCAATCTTGATCAGGTAAATGACTTGCTAATGCGTCTATTTGACCTTACACAAAATAGATGCTTGGGCCCATCATTGCTGGGTGCAAACTGGGTTTTTATTGTTGATAAAAATGTAAGCCAAGATATGGCTCTTGAATGATTGGATTGATTGTAAATTTGTAATGCGTAAATGTCTTGCATTGAGCCTTGATCATTATATATAGAGTACAGAGACTTGGGGGGCAACTGGGCAGTACACCTGGCCAGATACATATGGTAGTACCAGATCACAATATCCTACGTATCAAATATACTCTTAACAAAAAACAAGAGGATCAAAAGAATAAAGATAGTATTTTGATCAACTTGATGTAAAATTTAGAAGCAAAGGTTGCAACTAAAGTTATGAGTCCAGCGTATTAGCTACTCCCTCTGTCCTAAAATAAGTGTCGCTATGGTATTCGAGGTTCGTAGAAAATATTAGCAATATTTATATCTCCAAATAAGTTTATTATTAAAATAGATTCAATGATCTATCTAATGATACTAATTATATACTATAAATATTAATGTTTTATTGTATATATTTGGTCAAAGTTAAAAGCGTTTGACTGCTTGGGAAGCGAGAACTACACTTATTTAGGGACGGAGGGAGTACTTCCTAGTTTTGGGGGTGTGCCATGATTTTTGGCAAATCCAAAGCAAGTACACAAGTGCGATTTGTTATTTTGGACATGGCTGACATTTCAAGATTCTGTATTTGTGTTACTGTTTCATGTTATATAATTGTTTCTGTATAAATGGGTGTTGCAATGCTTACCTGGAACACATTAATATTCAGGATCTCCCGAATTACGCCCAACATACCGTGCCTATATTCTCTCTTCCACAAGAATGGCTGTGGTGTGAATCTTGGTGTGGAAATGCCACGAAGGCAAGAGCAAAGACCATTGATCTATGCAACAATCCAATGACAAAGGAGCCAAAGCTTCAGGTAAAATTATGTCCCAGTGGAAGTTTCTTCTTCTTCCTTTTTTTTTTATTTGCTAAACGTGTACTGCCTCTTCCCAGGGTGCTAGAAGAATAGTTCCGGAGTGGACTGGTCTTGACAGTGAAGCACGCCAGTTCACTGCACGAATTTTGGGCGACGATGTCGAGTCTGCAGAAGCCACACCCCCACCATCTGAGACACCAAAGCCCGAAGATAAAGACACTGATCAGGAAGTCAAAGATGAGCTATGATCGCAAGCTGTTTCCCTAGCTTGACCTTACTGACAGAAAGTTTGATGCCTTGGCAGTCAGCAGTTCAGGACACTGGCACATAGCTAGTGGAGTGCAGAGGGATAGTTTAACGCAGGTACCTGTCTACAATTTGTCAAAAAGACTATACCTGGAATCCTGGACCACGTTGATTTTGCGCCTGAAGTTTTTGCCATCAAACATGCAACACAATTTAGGTATTTTGTTTACACCAATAGTTTCAATACCTTTAACCCAATCAAATGTGGGGACGCTACGTCCTGTATGGCTATCTTGTCAGAATAGGTTAGCAAGTCAGCCAGCTGGGGTGAAGAACTCGTCTGCTCTCTGCTGCATACACATACACTGTAATGGTCAACAATTCATACATTTAAGATCTTTGAGACGCTGTAGAATTTATTGGCTGCCACTCGAAAGCTAACAGCAAGGTGGCAGCTAAAATGCCCGAGAATTTTGTAGTAGTCATCAAATGGGTGTTTGAAAGACTCAGTAAGACAATAATAATGCCTCTGGCATGTAATTTGTGTACATCAAAATTGTATACCTTAACAGCAGGCTATTGTGGGAAGGGCATCTACTGTTATACTGTGTTAATATCCTGAGAGGCTCCAGCACAGGACTGCAAAGCGCTTCCCATTGCCCGTCAGCACACGCACGCACATGCTCCCTTTAGAATTTAGTCCGTTTGACTTGCTGCATTAGTACAGCTCTAGTTAGTGTAATAGTAGCTTGTTAGCTACTGGATCCTTGGCCGCGGTTCTCTTTTGACGAGAAAAAAATAGCACGGTCGCCGCGAGTCGACGCGTCCTGAGGTCAACGAGCTAAAGGAAACTAGGCTCCTGCTTGTACGCTACTACGTTGGCGCCGTATGCAATAGCCGTACTGGCATCGGGATACAGTATACGGAGGGCGTTGTTCGCCACTGTGGCATGAGCTCGGCAAACGTGCAAACAGTGGAACCAAGAGCACAGGTCCCGTGACACACCGAACTCCTCACTGCAGTCAATTCTCGTACGCTGAAATGGCTCTAGTTAAGGCCTTGTTTAGTTTTCGTTAGTATTTGATAATTATTGTTCAATTATAGACTAATTAGGTTCAAAAGATTCGTCTCGTAAATTATAACTGTATAATTAATTATTTTTATTATTTATATTTAATGTTCCATGTATAAATCTAAAGATTTGATGTGATAAAAAATCTTGAAAAAATCTGCCAACTAAGGCCTAAGCTTCGGACGAAAGCATATTTGTAACTGCAAAGCTTCACCGTGCTCGCTCGAATAAAAATAAAAGTGGCGCTAGCATCTTTGCCCCCACTGTGCAGCAAACTCCATGGAGATGTTGGCGTACATTCCAGTCTAGTTTGGAGCACCGGCAGTGGCGATGATCTCTAGACGTCGTCGTCGCAAAGATCCGCGATCGTCGGTGGTCGACGTACAGCAGTAGCAGCCATGGCCCTTTCCCTTTCCCCAGCTTTCCTTCGTTCCCTCGCCTCGGCTCCGCCCGGCTCGGAAGTTCCATCTCGCATGCCACCTTGCATTGTACTGTACCGTGGTTCACGCTACGTGTTTGACATTGCCCGCATCTTCCCCATCTCGGGGACCGAGCGCCGTTGATTGCTTTTGTTTTCACTGTGAGAAGCTAGGGCTCATGCTGATGCAATGGTCTGTCTCACTCTCTCATTCGTGATTCGTGGCTTCAGAGTAACTGGATCGAGTAGTACGTACAAGCATGCATGTTTTCAGCCCTGTTCGTCTTTTCCTGATCTCAAACTTAACGACTCGTGGGAGGACATCAAACGACGATGCGTTCTCTGCTACAGCCGTTCTGCTCTGAAAGGGGCAGCTGCTTACTCTGAATCTTCAGAATGAATCCATTACTATTTTAGAAAAAAAAAACTATCAGTTAATCCCATAACAGTTAATCTTCTTTTACCAGTTAATCTTCAGAAACAATCCATTACGTTTTTGGGGAAAAAAGTCTTACATTCACTGAACTAGAATTCAGCAAACGGTTAGTTAATCCCATAACTTTCTTTTTTTTTAGAAAAAATGTTTCTACAACTTTCTATTTTATGGGAAGTTACAAAGCTACATAAATTTTATTTATAAATAATATTTTATATGACATAACTTATTGCCACAACTTATGGTCAAAATTTTATCAATATATTTTTTTGTAATAATATTTTATAGAACACTTATCATGATAACTTTGTTACATAACATTTGAAACCTAACTTTTGTTGACAAACCCATTCATAACAATTTCTTATCATTATTTTTATAGAACACGTATCAATTAGGCCTCTAAAACTGCAGTTTTATAGAACTCATAGATGTGCAATACCATAGTTTAGGGAAAAAATAATGTAGAGTAGAGTTTAGAGAACTCTAAAAGCACTACAGTTTTAGCAATGCTATAATATTTTACAACCATAAAGTTTGTTCCATCTCAGGCCTATTTGGATGCACTTTTTAAAAAAATAATGTAGAGTAGAGTTCAGAGAACTATAAAAGCAATGCTATAGTAGTTTTTGAAACCATAAAGTTTGTTGCATTAATCCCTGTTTGGATGCATTTTTTATTTGTTTTAAAAAAACCTGTGGTTTTGTGACACATTTGGGTTTTGAAAACCATGAAAAATCATGGTACTGTTAAAATTATTGTAGGTTTCCTTTTTAGTTTTCGAAAAATCTACTCTGGGCTTCTTTTGTAAACCATAGTTTTGGACCTGTCTTGTTCTAAAACTAAAGTTTCTTGATGCTTCGATTCCTCAAAACCACAACATACAAACAAGGCATAAACACTTCAAAAGGTATTGCATTTTTCAAAAACTTCAAAAAAAAACAAAATATTTCAAAATGTATTGTATTTTTCAACAACAAAAAACTTTATTCGCATCCAAACATGTCATATATTCCAGAGAACGGAGACCGATCCTGCACTTGCTCACTTTGTTGGTTCCTTCCTCTAGTGCCGCCGTGTCTGTCATTAAACTCTAGCTTCGCGGCAACGCAAGCTTATATATCTTCTCTTGGCATGGAGCTATGGCAGCAGGAGGAAGCGAATGACGGAGCCCGGCCGGCCCGGAGCACATTGCACGATGCGCCAGCCAGCCAGATGGGGTCTAGGCGTCTAGCGAAGCGAGGTCCACGCAAAAACTATTTCGCTTTGCTCCGTCTCTAAGCTTCAGCCATGTTTGAGGTCGACTCCAATGGCACGCCGCTGCGTCCGTCATCGCCTTCACCTTCGCTTTATAAATGGCAAGGCTCCTGCTGGCTCACTGCAGCCTTGGGTCCCTAGCCAGCCAGCTAGGCTTCCTCTACATGCTCTTGGAGTTGAGTTGCAGTTCTGTATCGCCCGGCCCAGCAGGCATTTTCGGCTTCTGAAACAACACCTGCATTCCTCTTCTGCATATAACAAGTTAAACTGCCCCGGCCCTTTCTCCTACTGAACTTCGATCCAAACAACCAAAAGAGTCTTTCTTGCTGGCTTTTCGTTTCTACCAAGGTATGGACTATGGAGTAACAGTTTACCATTTTCATCTGGATCTTCTGTAGTAGTGCTTGTTTTAGGAGAATTTACTTTCAAGTACAAGACAATGCAGAGCCTGCTGCTTGCGACTGAACAAAGCCATGCATGCACTCACTCATGTCGATCATGTGTATGTTGCTTGTTCTTGGCTGCTCCCTTTGCTGAATCCCGACTGCATGCATCACATCACATGCAAGTCATATATTCACAACTTGTTGCTTCTTCTTGGCTACTCGCTTTCCTGGATCTCTACTGCATCATATCACTTGGACGCTCACTCACTAATTAACCAAATTCTTATCATTTTCATAGCCCGTATTTTATATACGTAACAAGTAACATACATCCTCTGAACATTCTCCTACTCTGTTTTCAAAAACCACCCAGGGCGTTCCCGCCATGGGCGTCACCACCATGGGCGGCGTCACCCGTACGCACATCGTCAGGGGTGACTCCCTGGAGGGCATGCTCGGCGAGTACACGGGCGGCAGCAAGGGCAAGCCCACGCGCGGCGGCGCGGCCAGGAACACGTCCCGCCTCGTGGCGTCGCTGACGTGCCTCCAGTTCGCCTTCGCCATCTACGCCACCTTCCTGCTCTACTACATGAGCCCCGCCGTGGACCTCCGCGTGAACGTGAAGCCGGACCTGGCGTGGGCCACCCGCATCGCGCAGCACTGGAAGCAGCTCATCGCCGCGCAGCCCGGCGCCGGCACCGGCGCCGGCGCTCTTTCCCCGGAGGAGGTGTGCGAGCACGAGAGCATCGACTTCGAGCAGAAGAAGTCGACGGACGAGGTCATGATCCGCCTCAAGCGCGACCTCTACGACGAGGTGCTGGCGTTCCAGCGCCAGAGCTTCGGCGCCGAGACGCTGCCGGAGCTGCTCCGGATGCGTTCCCGCTGGAGCGAAACGTCGGGCCCCAACGTGCCCCGCGTCACCGTCATCCTCAACCACTTCAAGCGCCGCACGCTGTGCGCGCAGCTGGAGCAGCTGCGGCGGCAGACGCTGCCGTTCCACCGCGCCTGGGTGCTGTCCTTCGGCAGCCCCAACGAGGCGTCGCTCCGCCGCATCGTCGAGAGCTACAACGACTCCCGCGTCAGCTTCGTCGCCTCCGGCTACGACTTCAAGTACTACGGCCGCTTCCAGATGGCGCTGCAGTCCGAGTCCGACTTCGTCTACGTCCTCGACGACGACATGATCCCGGGCGCCCGGATGCTGGAGATCCTCTGCCACGTCGCCGGCACCGACAAGTACGCCAGCGCCGTGCTCGGGAGCATCGGACGGATCCTGCCGTTCCGGCAGAAGGACTTCACGTTCCCGAGCTACCGCAAGTTCCGGTCCAAGGAGGCCGGGCTGTACCTGCCGGACCCGGCGTACGACATCACCGTCGACCGCATCGTGCAGGTGGACTTTCTGTCCAGTTCCTGGTTCCTCCCCGCCGACCTCGTCAAGACGCTCTTCATCGAGACGCCCTTCACCTTCATGACCGGCGAGGACCTGCACCTGAGCTACCAGCTGCAGAAGTACATGGGCGCCGGGTCCTTCGTGCTCCCCGTCGACCCCAACGACAAGGAGACGTGGGGGGACAGCGAGCACCGCCTCGCCTACGTCTCCGAGACGACAGTCATCTTCAAGGACATCGTGCAGGTGCGGGACGAGCAGTGGTGGCGGGCGCTCACCTCCGGCTACATCACGCAGTGGGCGGCCATGCACCCGCAGAAGGTGGACGCGCTCTTGTACGCGCACTCCCTCGGCGAGGTCCGGGCGCTGGCGCCGCTGCTGGAGCGGTTCCGCACCACGCCCGGACGCAAGGCCTACCTCGTCGTGTCCGGCGGCGGCCACTGCCCCTGCGAGGAGGCCGCCACCGTGCTCAAGTGGCCCAAGGTGGTGTGCAAGGACCGCCGGTTCAAGATCTTCGACCTCGGGATCGGCGCGCTGTCCGGCCCGTCGCGCTCCGAGGTGCCCGTGCTCCAGGCCGTCTACGCCAGCATGCGGGGCATCGTCCGGATGCACAACCCCAGCGTGGTCGTCGCCCTCGCCGACATCGACGCCAAGGTCAAGGAGGCGCTCCGCATGGCTGCCGACACCGCCGCCGTCAACCGCACCGCGCTCGTTCTCCTCCCCAGGAAATCCGTCCCCAAAGTGCTCTGGATGGCCACCCTCAAGCCCGCCTCACTGCCAAGTAACATAAGCATCTCTGCCACTGCCATCGCCATGAATATAATGCATCCTGCAACAAAGCTGATCGCTGGATCTGATGTTCTCACTGCAGACTGGAACCGGATGCGCATCTCGGTGAACATCATCACGCAGAACCGCGCCAAGTCGCTGCTGCGTCTGCTGACGTCGCTGCGGAACGCCTACTACCTGGGCGACGAGGTGCCCATCAGCTTCAACATGGACAGCCGCGTGGACGCGGCGACGCTCAAGGTCGTCAACTCCTTCGACTGGCCGCACGGGGCCAAGACGCTCCGGCGGCGGATCATCCAGGGCGGGCTGATCCGGGCGGTGAGCGAGAGCTGGTACCCGTCCTCCGACGACGACTACGGCCTCCTGCTGGAGGACGACATCGAGGTGTCCCCCTACTACTACCTCTGGATCAAGTACGCGCTGCTGGCCTACCACTACGACCCCGGCGTGTCGCTGCCGGAGCTGTCGTCCATCTCGCTCTACACGCCGCGGCTGGTGGAGGTGGTGAAGGAGAGGCCCAAATGGAACGCCACCGAGTTCTTCAACAAGGTGCACCCAAACACGCCCTACCTGCACCAGCTCCCCTGCAGCTGGGGCGCCGTCTTCTTCCCCAAGCACTGGCGCGAGTTCTACGCCTACATGGGGGCGCGCTTCACGGAGGACGCCAAGCAGAACCCCGTGCAGATCCCCAAGTCGCGCACCAACGGCTGGCAGGCGTCGTGGAAGAAGTTCCTCATCGACATGATGTACCTGCGCGGCTACGTCAGCCTCTACCCAAACTTCCCCAACCAGACGAGCTTCTCCACCAACCACATGGAGCCCGGCGCGCACATCGCCGCCAAGGGCAACGTGCTCAAGCACAACAAGATGGACTTCGTGGTGCCGCTCGTCGCCGACGACTTCTCCACGCTGCTGCCGGCGGGAAAGATGCCGCCGGCGTCCAAGCTGCCCGTCATCAACCTCTTCAACCAGGCAGTGTCCCTCAAGGGGCTCAAGGCCGCCGGCGCCAAGCTCGGCCAGGACGTCCTCGAGTGCGCCGCCAAGGAGCTCGTCGCCGTCGACCAAATCACCGGCTTGCCCACAAACTGCACCGCCTTTTGAGTTCTGACCGATGGATGGAATTCTTTGCTGTTTCAGTGATGAGCTTGCCCACAATGTACTTAATTACTAGTGTAATTTTGTAATTCCCATTTAATCTACAATCTAGCACTGTCTGATACAGTGATGATGATACTCGTCAAAATTTAAAGGGGGCAGAGAGCGCGTTTTTGCGCCTTTGTCTGGTTAATTAGATGATGATCCGTGAGTGAAGAGGAGACCAAAAGTGGCTCTCTCTGTCTTCACTGTCGATCAACTTATTTGATTTGGAGAATCAATTCATTTTTTTTAGATAATGGATATAAAATATCCGGCCTCTACATCCGTGGATGTACACAGCCAATTATTACAAAGTTTGGAGAAAATAAAAGGAGAAAGCCAAAGTCTACAAAACGACTAGGACGCTAGTTCAAACAATACAAATGTTTTCATCCTTTATTGGAAATCTCAAATCTCTAAAGCAACAACTTCCAATTTCTTGCTTATCGTAGAGAGTGCGTCCTTGGCTATCTCGTCACGCTGCAGATGGGCCCAAAAGCGTAGCCAATATGCTCCTCTGAAGATGACCTGCAAGATAGTGTTATATTTCTTTTGATCAAAAACAACATCGTTGCGGCATCTCCAAATTGCCCATAGCATGGCAGCCACCCCCCACCCAGATCAAATTCCTAATCCTTTTATTTTGATTAGATAGCCAGTTACCAAACATGTGGCTGGTTGATCTTGGTTGGGACAAATTAGTAGCAAAGAAAATAATCCTCCATATCATTTTGGTTAAGGGACAGTCCAGGAACAAGTGTTGGATATTCTCATTCCCATTACAGCATATACACTTTTGACTTCCTTTCCAATTTTTCCTGGCGATGTTGTCCTTGGTTAAGACGACCCCTCTTTGCAAAAACCAAAGGAAAATTTTGATTTTTAGAGGAATTTTTATCTTCTAGATTTTCTTATGACGAAAAGGTATTTGTGTATCTATAAGATATAGATACATTGAGCGGACAGAGAATAGTCCAGAATCGGTAAGGCCCCATCTGAAATAATCAGAACCTTCCACCAGTTCGACATTTGAAATCCTTGCTACTAAACTAAGCCAATCTGCAAGTTTCTTATCCACCAAGGCCCTTCTAAAAGAAATGTTTAGTGGGCTAGTAGCCATCACTTTTGAGACTGTTGCGTGGGGATCCCGTACTATATTATATAAGGAGTGCTCTAGTTGTACAGCCCAGAACCCCTCTCTTATGCCATCTTCCTGTTTGTTGCATGATTGGCTCAAGAATCCGGCTGTGAAGGATTGACTCAAGGTAATGTACTCCAAATCAGTCATCTTCCATGCCAAGGTGTCATACTGTCTGCCAAACACGGAAACACAGCCATCTTGCTGGTCTTCTTCAGTTTTCTATTTTGTATCCAGAGCCGTTTTTTATTTGCAGACAAAATATTCAGAGATTGTTTCCTCTGTGGTCGTATGCATAGATTGTTTTTGCATTTTCCTATATGTTAGGTGCCTCGTTTTTTTCTATTGTTGTTCAGACAAAATGCAATTTTTGTCATTGTTTGACTATAGGGAAAAAACAATGACAAAAATTGCAACAGCAGGCCGCAGCCCAGCATCATCAGTTCAGGAGAGCTTGGATTTGTGGGCCTCATAGAGGACACATTGCAACAGCAGGTGTTGTCATCTCTATTCCGTTCTGTATGTCCAGCTCATCTGACAATACGTTTCAGTTCACCAAGTTGTCTCTTGCCTGCAGCACAGCAGGAGGCATTATTTTCCATTTGTATAACCTTGGTACAATAATCGATATTCACCATTCCTCCCAGGCTCATTTCTTGCACTGCAGTGTTCACCAGTTCATGCTAAAAAAAACTTTTATAGTCTAGTTCATGTTGCTTGTTATTGTCTGGCCGTTGCAGGAGCCCCCCCAAAGTCACTGAATGCATTTCTGAGCCACAACCAAGTGAAGGAAAATGATAGGTCCTCAGATTTGATGGTCACAGCTTTTGTATATAGATGGAGGCAACAAGGCAGGAGAAAAGAACAAGAGCAAAATCATATATAATTAATTATTGGCTAAAAGGAAGCACTACTAGTATAGAAGAAACCAAACAACACTTATCAATCCCTAAACATAGATGAACTGCAAAAAGAATTTTCAGAGTTCAGTACACCAAGCTCCAGATACAGACTATGATGGATGATGGCTGTCCCCCTCTTTTTAAGTTTGAAAATCCTCATGGATGATGCTGATAGCTACTACCTGACCTGACCTGACATAACCTCCCTTCTAATTAGCAAACCAACAAATTCCCCTTTCACTTGCTTAAAGCACTCTCCTTGTTTTCTTCTAAGTGACTCACTGACTGACTAGCTGCAAAGTTTCCTCTCTAAATCTGTCTCCCTCTGCTGCTGGTTTAGCTCTCCTTCTCACCTTACCTAACTTGCAAGCAACTGCAATTGCAATGCAGCAACCACTCTGATTCATCTATTTCTCCTGCCCCTCCTCTCACCCTCCTCTCTCTTTCTCTCTCTATACAAACAAAAAACATTCAGGGGGGAACCAATTAACCAATAGACAAAAAAGAAGAAAGGTAAAATAACACTAGCCCCCGATGAAAAAAAGACCTAATGAACTAACAACGCCAGGATGCCCGGCGATGGACTGGGACTGGATGGATGCTGACTGAAACCAATGCATGTGATGATGGGTTGGGTGGGATCCATAGCGGTGACCGGTGAAGTGGTGATGATGACCATGATGGACGACGACGACGACGACTGATGAAGCAACCATGCATGCATACATACTAATATGTATACATATATAGCTCTACGGGGGGACGAGAACGACCGACGGACCGACCGACCGACAGTCCGGCGACGTCGTGCCGGGACGTCAATCCCGGCGGCGGATGAACTGCAGGAGGTCGCACGACGGGTCGCCGCTCCGGACAGCCTTCTGGCGCATCTCCACCACCTTCTTGTGCGAGTTGGAGTGGATGGACGGCACGAAGGTGGGGCTCGCCGCGGGGCGGTACTCCGGGAACAGGCGGCCGGACTTGTAGCGCACGCCGCAGGCGTTGCAGAGCGTCTTGGGTCCCAGCGGGCCCGCGCGCCACTGCGGCGTCTTCTCGATCTGGCAATGCGTGCACCTCCTGACGGCGCCGCCCTGCGGCTCCGCGCGCTCGCCGCCTTCCTCGTAGTCTGCGTCGCCGTCATTGTCGTCGGAAGAGGCAGCAGGCGCGGGGGGCGCCGGCTTCTTAACCTTCTTTTTCTTCTTCATGGGCGGCGCCGGGTGCGGGCTGGACTCGGCGATGCTCTCGGGATCCGAGTGGGACGACCCGGACGAGTACATGGGCGTCGGCACGAGGATGGTGGGCGCCTCGACCACCCCAGCGCGCGCGGCGGCGCCAGTGAACGCGGACGGGCGGGAGCGCTTGCTCCGCGCACGCGCCGGAATGACGAGCACGGGCGGCGGCGGCGCCTGGCGCGGCGACACGGGCGCCGACCACGCGTGCCCGCCGCCGCTCCCACTCCCGCTCCCGGAGAAGGACTCCGAGGATGAGGACGCCGAGGACGAGGACGAGGACGCTGAGCCGCCAGCGCTGCCACTACCGCCGTTGGCGTTGTTGAAGCTGCCGTGCTCCAGCACCGAGATGGGGCTGGAGCTACGGAACAGCAGCGCGTCCTCCATCTTGTCCGGCGGCAGCAGCGCGCCGGCCGCCAGCGCGGAGCTCTTGATGATGGGTGCCGCGCAGCCCGCCGCCGCGGCAGGGAACGCCGGCTCATGCGGGATGGACGCGTCGTCGAAGAGCCCCGACAGCCACTCCAGCTGCGCCATGTCCATGTCCATGTCATCGCACTGCAACCACAGGGAATCAGAATCATTAGTTGCCACGTCAGAACAGAATCATGCGACGCGCCCAGCACCGACACCGACACTGCCAGCTTTGCCGCTGCAGCTACTACAATCTCTATCTGCCATGAATGACGTCATCGTCTTCCCCCCGGTCCTAATCTTACTTTAGTCAGTCATCATCGTACTGCTCACATTACGTACAACAGTAATAAATCAGATTTGTACTGCAAAGCAATCATCAACGAATGGGCCAGGCCGGGCTGGGCCCCAGGTTTAATTTCGGTTGCGTAAACAGAGGAAAAAAAATACTACCACCAGCAGGTACAGCACTAGGGGATTAGTTGCTGGGCTGGCGAGCTACCAAGAAAAGTGACGGGCCCTCCGACGACGTAACACGGGCTCGGCCGTAATATCCAAAGTCCAACCAAACAGCGGCCGGGGGCGGTGGTAATTCCGATCACGATCTCACCGGCCACCGCCCGTCGGCCACCGACACCGCCCGCTCCTCCTCCTCTTCCAACCACCCACCGCGCCGCGCACGGACACGACAACAAATCATCACGCCCCGCGCGCAAGGCGCCAGGTCGTGCCCGACGCCGACGCGCGTGGCGTGTCCCCTGGCGCCCGCGGCGTGGGGGCCGGGGCGTTGGCGCCCAGCTATTTTGAACTCCGTTCCGTTCCGTTTCACGAGGAATCGCCCGCACAGTACGAGTAGAGATAGCGTAGAGAGAAAAAAAACGCGTTGCAGTTGCACGACCGACACGGGCAATGCGCGGCGGAAGAGAACGGAACAGGAAGGGAGTAGGGGACTCACAGTGCCGATGTGTGCGCCGACGACGTCCTTGGTGTCGAACACGTCGTGCCCCGCGGCGGCGAAGAAGGCGCTGGCGGAGGCGTCGTGCTGCGCAGGGGCCGGCGGCGCCAGCGCGGGGGGAGCGGGAGGGGCGAGCGCATTGCCGGCGCGGCCGACGTCGATGATGCGCGCCGACAGAGGGCTCCCCGGCGCCGGCGCGTCCAGGAGGAGCACGTCGGCGGCGGAGTCCTCCTTGGGGAAGTCGAGGAGGTCGTCGATGTGGTCGAAGAGGTCGCCGCACGTCGCCTCCAGGAGGCTCTGCTCCCTCATCATCTCCTCCACGAATCCGCCGCCTGCCATCTGCCTGCTTCGATCGATCGAACAATACAATTCGGTCAGTCAGTCGCCTCCGGCCTGCGCTGGATATATATTATATTTATAATAAAAATATATAAAGAGGGGAGACCCCAAACGCGGAATAGATAGATGACGATGAATATCCTCCATATTAATGTGAGAATACATATCAGGCTGGATATCTATGCATTAGTCGCACAAATGGAATGAAATTAAGGCAACGCCGATTATTTTTCACCTGCAATTTACTTATTCCAAAGATACTACGCCGACTGCATATAGAGGGCAGGGAGGATGAAACTGGCGGCGAATGAATTCGTATTTTTGGCAGAAGTAGACGTTGCCCAAATCCTTCCCTTTCAAAGAAAGATGGGCGGCCTGCTAATCTACGACTCCTTTATTATAGCAGTAATCAAAATGTGATCTTTTGATGAGCTGGGGTGGGCGGGCGGTAAACAAACAGACAAATAGAGGGGCAGCGGGACAACAGGGCTGGAGTTGGAGTAGGAGGAGGTGGAGATTTTTTTTTTTCCCTTCTCAAATTCAATTGAATTCAAAGTGACGGCAGGGCGGGCTCCATGGCCATATGTATGCGGTGCATGATGATGCGGGCCGGGCGCGGGAGGGAGGGGCCCACCCACCATGTGAGCAGCGCATGTGACGGGTCCATTTTCCTCGCCCTTTCTTTATTCTGAAGCAAGCATACGCGACCAGATGGAAGCACAGTACATGCACGATACGGTTAATTTTAAATATATATTAAATATAAAATATACTACTAGTAAAATAATACGAACAAACGAGGGTGGAAAAATCGGAGCGTTTGATTGATTCACCACCAAGGTGGTGTTGTGTACCGGTGTAAAAGTCAAAGCGGCCAGCACAAGGAATTTGTCAAAAAGCAGGCTCGCTGACGTGGCGTGCAGCCATTGGCCGCGACGCGTCACTGGGGCTGCCACCTGGCCGGCGGCTCCTGCTTCGGGCCGAAGCGGCTTCCACCCTCGGTAAAGCGGCTAATTATTGCCGAGTCCTCGGGTGAAAACCCCGAGGAATTCTAGTCGCCCATTTTTCTTCTTTTTTACTACTGCTACTTTTATATTTTTATAATTAACCAATTTGCGTTGATCCGATCACGCTGGTTGCAAATAATGGAAGGAATCGAATCTCTGTGTCTTTTACTATAGGCATTTTATCTTTTTACCCCCTTCCAATCCAGCCAAGAATGAGCAACTATTGGATTTGGACTTTTTTTTTTTTTGCACTGTCTGCCGGTCCCCTCTGCTTTGCTTCCAGAGAATCCATCCAGACTGCACAAGGAAGGAGGATGGAAGCGTATATCTGTAAAAGTATAAGGGGATGCATGCAAAGGTACAGACAAGGACACTGTGGAAAAACAAGCCAAGGCTGCTGCGGGGAAGGGAAGGAATTGGAATGCCGTGTGACTCTCAGCAGCATATCTCCCTTCACCCAGTCAATTCCAATTCCACCAATTCATACGCGTCTATCCATTTACCAGCACAAAGCCAGCCAGGCCAGCAGCAGCAAGCAGAAGAGCATACAAAGATGTCCTTGTAACCGGGAAGCTTCTGCCTCCCTCCCTAGAATCCCTTTCCCTTGGGCCTTGGCAAGCAATTTTTGTGCAGTCTTGGAATTCAATTCAGAAACAACAGTCCAAATTTGAGCCCTGTTTTGTCTTGTCTTTTTTCGTTTTTTTTCCCCCAGGAATTGAATTGAGGATGCCTGAATGAGCTGTGCATCTACAGATATGCATGGCAATCAGGGAATGGGATGAAGAACCAACCGGATATGGCAATGAAGAAGCCGGCTGGCAACAATTGACCGCCACCCGCCAGCCGAGAGCCAGGCCAGCCGGCTATCAGAAAATGGCAACTCAAGGAAGCAAAAGACAAAAGAAAGAAGAAGAGAGGCCAGAAACGGGCACTCAAAATGGAAGAACATGCAATTCTTGCTCCTGCCTGCGATCAATCCTTTGCTTGCTACTGTATTTTGGAGGCGAAAATGGCTATTTTTTTTTGCACATGATAAGCACCGTCGGCGATCGACTGATGACTCACCTGTGAGCTCGCCGGAAACGATCGACTGATGACTCACTCCGCTCCCTTCCTCTCCCTGGCCTGGGTTGCTTGGTGCACACAAAAAAGAAGCCCCCTTTTTTTTCTCTCTAGCTGCCAGCTACCTCTTCTGCCCGGCCCGTTGCACTCTCTCGAGCTGAGGAGTAGCTGTTGGTGATCACGAACGCCTGTAAATAAGCAAGGGACGACAGTGGTGGGTGGAATCAGGGTGGTGGTGCTAACTCTCTCTTTCTCTCTCCTCTCTCTTCTGTGGTGTTGTACTCTTACTCTTCCTGCATGGCTAAGCTTGGTGGCAAGCAAGCTGCTGTGTCGATGGACAGAGAGAGGGGACTGAAGAAGAAGAAGATGAAGAAAGTTGCTGGGTGGCTTGGTACAACTCCAATTATATGGAGAACTGTGTGTGTACTCCTAACAAGAGAGGGGAGGCCCGGGGAATTATGGAGAGCTATATAGGTGGAGGTAAATGGAAAGGGGTGGGGTGGTGGTGGTGGTGACCTAGAGGTGCGTGGGTCGGTGGAATTCAATTCCGGCCTCTCTCTCTCTCTCTCCTCCTGTGCCTTCTTCTTCCTCCGGACTGGCCTCCTCTTAAGAGAGAGAGAGAGAGAGAGGAGGAAGAGGTAGAAGAGAGAGAGGTATGCACGGAGAGAGAAGAGAACAAGATTGGGAGATTGTATTATACTAGCCAGGCGACAGGGTGAGCTCAGAGTTGGAAAATATAATGGAGCGAGGGCCTAAATAAACAAAATTAATAAACTATGGGTGGCAGAACGTGAGGGAAGGTAACTGATGAGTGAGGCCTACATACAGCTACAGCTACAGCTGCTTGCTTTGTTATCAGGATGAGGAGAAAAAAGAAAAGAAAAGAAAAAAAGATGGCTGGATAGCTCCTGGGTTTTGAACGTTGGCGTTGGAGGCCAGGCAGGCAGCAGGTTGAGGCGACGGAAGTGGCGATCGACTCCTCCCCTTTTACACTTGAGACGCTCTATAGCTGCTCTCTTCCGGCCGGGTCGATCAGGACGACGACGAGGAGGAAGAAGAAGAAGACGTGCTAGCTAGCTGCAGGTGGCCCAACGGAAGGAATTGAAGGACGAGACGAGGTGCACGCTGGTGCAACCAGCCAAGTCGTAGCTGGTATAACTAGGCTGGAGTACTAACAGAACGTACTCACACTGCGGTTAATGGTAATGGATCCAGCAGCGTGCCAGATTTTTACTTTCGCCACGTCGTACGCGCGATCGAGCAATCAATTAGTGGCGGTCATTGTATTAGAACCACCAAAGCACGCAACCACAAGTTGTTGTTGTTGTTGCTGCACCGCACCACCACTAGTGAGCGAGCAAAGCAAAGCAACAGGAGCTACAGGACTACTACTACATGATACGGGCCGGAGAGAGAAAACTATAGTGTGTTTTGTGTGAGGACACACGGTAGGTAAGCCAGCCTCCCTCACTGCTAGCTGTCGTCCCCTCGCCTTTCCTGTCGTGACGTTGAAGTTTCCTCCTCTCTTCTCTCTCTCTCCTCTCTTTTTTTTTCACACACACACCAGGAAAAAAAATCGGAGGGGAAAAGAAAGCACAGCTCAGATGGGTTCCCCTGTACACATGGCACGTGAGGGAGCGCGCGAGGCCGACGACGAGAGATACTCCCACGGCTACTGCTCCACCACCACCACCACCACCACCAGCCCTTTCCTTCCCCACGCCGTGAACTAACCGACAGCCACCGCTCGAGCCTGGGATCCTCTGCGGCCGGCCGGGAGCCGCCGCCGCGGCAGCGGGAGGAACCATCCGTGGCGCCCATCACGCTACCGTCCGCGCCCGTCGCGGTTACCGCCAGTCCACGGACGGAACCATCCGCCCGCCCGCCCGCCCTCCTAAAAATCGCGGGCTGCCCGCGTCCGCCTCATTGACCGCCTCGCCGCGGCTGGGTCCGTGGCCGTGCCCACTCGTCGGCTGGGTCCGCGGGGCCTCCTCCGCCTCGCGTCCGCGGTCCGCTGACCCGTACCCTGTACACACGCACGCATACTCCCGGCACACAAGTCTGCCTGCCTGCCCGGCTGGGTCGCCGCAGCCGCGCGCGCTGCGTGGCGGGATTGGCTTGGTGATTGAGAGGGACGCGGACCAGCCTTGCGTCGATCGCGTTCGCTGCTCGTACGCATCGTTAAAATTTTCCCCGGTCCGACGACGCGCAATGGTTGCACGGGGTGGCTGCCTGCCTAACCTCACCTCACTTCCGTTCGTTTCTGGCCTGTGACCCAACCCATGTCGTACGAGTACAAGCATGTTTACCGAACTTACTGCGTCCAAAGTAATGCGTTTGGTCGAATTAAACCCGATCGATCGATCTGCTACAGGCCTTTGATTATATTTATATATACACGCACACATATCTTATACTAGCATCGGCAGTGTGCCACCGACTACATCTGCATGCCGGTGGTGGATCGCATCGGCACCGAACGAGCGATCCGGACAGGCGATGGACAGTAACCGAGCCCGGCCGTCTGAATGGCATCATTGGCAGACGTGTATTCATTCGTTCAGTATACGATGCGTGCAGCCACGCAAGCAGCAGCAGCAGCAGCAGCTCGCTCCCGGATGTCCTGCCTCTGCCTTGCCCTGCCCATGTGACGGGGTACTGCCGGTTAGCTAGCAGCTGTTGGAGCAGGAGACGGGGACGGCTCGCGATCGCGATCGCACGGAAGAAAATAGATACTAGGGCCTTGTTTAGTTTGCAAAAATTTTGCAAAACTTTTCAGATTCCCCGTCACATCGAATCTTTAACGCATGCATGAAGTATTAAATATAGACGAAAATAAAAACTAATTGCACAGTTTGATCGGAATTGACGATACGAATCTTTTGAGCCTAGTTAGTCCATAATCGGACAATATTTATCAAATACAAACGAAAGTGCTACGGTGTCGATTTTGCAAATTTTTTTGAACTAAACAAGGCCTAGCAGCGCACCGCACACTGCTTAAACTGACGAAAAGGGTGGGAAAAAAAAAAGGAACCTTGCTGCGTGTGCTGTGCTGGCCGCTGGGGAAATCAAAAGCGAGGGACGGAGAGGACTAGTATAGGAGGAGTAAAGTGACCGCGCACCCGATGGTGGTTCGAGAGGGGCTCCCTGCAAAACAAACGCAAATCATGCGATCGGCCCCGGAGGAATCGGCGGTGAAGAGCCGGAGGCCCCAACGGCTGCTTTTTTGCGCTTTGCAGCGTTAACTAACTTGGGTTGCACTCCTTGCATCCATGCCTTGAGCTTTACTACTCCCCCATTCACTCACACACTCACTCACTATCTCGCTCTCGCTGGTCATGGTCACTGGTCAGTGATCACCACACCACACCACGACTCGTAGCCAGCACAGCCAGGCTGGGCAAGCAGCCAGCACGTCCAGTCGTCCACGGTGAGCGCCCATGGAATCCATTCCATCCATCATGCAATGCAATGCAATGCAATGCAATGCAACACCTGAACCTGAAACCGAACCTGAACCCAGTCGTCGTCTTCTTTTCCCGCGCGGATCGCGCTTTTCAGTAGTTGCGGTTGCCACTGCCGTTTTCGGTGGGCAGCAGCCCAGGGTGCGGGATGCCAAGCAAAGGCTCGGGAGCTCGGGGATCCCTGATGACAAGGCCGAAAATCTCGGCCTTTTGTTTCTTTTTTTCGTTTCGCGGGCGGCAGGAACGCATGCGTGATATGTTGGCCACCGACGGCGAGACGACGCAGCGACAGAGGCAGGTTAACATCAGGCGGGGCGCCACCAACCAACCGGCGCTGACGTCTGTTGCGTTCGTTCGTGCCAATGCTCTGCTGCTATCGCTATGCTATAATGTTGCTGCTGAGACTGTCTGTCAGAGCGAGGAGGGTTATGTTTACCGATGGTTGTCTGGCTAGGTACGGACTCAATTTGTTGGTGTCGGATCACTCATCAGCCATCAGCACGTACTACGCGCAGGCCGAGTCCGAGTCCATTGGCAGGCCAAGCTGGCCTGCTGGCATCCATCCCAACTGCCGCTGCCATCTAGATGCACAGACAGATCGTCGCTTGCACTCCCAGCAAGCAAGCACGACCGCAACCACCCAACCCAAGCAGAGACCTGATGAAAGCCGCTCGCCTTTTTTCCGCCTCTGCTGGTACCCTGGAACAGTGTGTCAAATCCACCCGATGGAGAAGCTACTTGCCCTGCTGGCTGCTGCCGCATTACTGGCGGCATGCCGAGTTCGATCGGCCGGACACGGGCGCAACGGCGATTTATGACCGGCGGATCGATCGATCGGTCCATCTCGATCCATGCACCAGCAAGGCTAGGCCAGGCCATGCCCCGGTCACGGGACCAGTCCGTCGGTCGTTCTGTCGGTCGGCACGGGCCGTTAACTGCCCGATCCATCGTTTGGTGCGCGCTGCTGGAGTGTTGGCAGCCAGCGCCCAAGGGCAGGGCGCCGCACGACTTCTCCTCGCTCACGTTGTCACGGACGGGGAGGAGCGCGGCCGATCGAGCGGGACGCCGCCCACGAGCCCACCAAGTTGTCACGGGAGGGAGAGGCAGAGCACTAGCCTGTCTGATTAGCCGGCCAGGCAGTAGATTGGGTTTGGCGAGATGCTGCCGTAACAACAGCCTACTAGTACAGTAGTAATCCATTGGCGGGGTATAACAGGGGAAAAGCAGGCAGCGGCCGATCGATCTCTGACAACGCCGGCATATAGAACTCGCCGCGCCGATCCCGAGGCTGCAACGGACTATGATTGCTCAACATGCGACCCTTGTGCCCCTCTCCCTCTCATCTTGGCAGTGCGCTTTGGGACTTTTTTAGTTTCAAAAAGTTTTACAAATTTTTTTAATTCTCTGTCACATCGAATTTCACAGTACATACATGGAGCATTAAATATATATAAAAGAAATAATTAATTACACAGTTTACCTATAATTTACGAAACGAATTTTTTAAGCCTAGTTAGTCCATGATTGAACAATATTTATCAAATACAAATGAAAGTCCTACAGTGTCTATTTTATATATAAAAAATAGAACTAAACAAGACCCTTCCTTACCGGTGGCAAAAACTATCCAAAAGGCTGTTACAGTTACAGCAGGCCAATCATTCAGGCGTACCGCCCTGTGAGTACAAATTACTTACGGACGCACAGTAGTGGTATTCAATTGCAAAGGTGGATCAGCGGGAGATTCTCCCACGAATTATTAAGTGAAAAGTGACTTAGGACCCGCTTGGATCCAAAACAGCTAATTGTTAACTACTAGCTGCATAAAACCAGTTAACAGTCTTTTTACTAGTGAGACTATTAGCTAAGCTCGGTAGAGCTAATTGTTAGCTAGCTAAGAGCATCTCCAAGAGCCTTTCTAAATCTCACTCTCTAAATCATCATTTAAAGAGTCATTTGCATAAAAATCGCTTTTTATATCTTTGAACTCTCCAACAATTTTGTTAAATCTCATGTGCACTCTAGAGAGTCATCTCGTCTTCTATATTTGGTAGCGACAAATCCGGAATAGATAATGACTATATTTGGATGACCATTTAGATAAGTTGTTGGAGGGTAATTTTTGATCAAAGTCTCTATTCCTAGCATTTAGAATGAATATAGAGAGTCTATGGGATAAGTTAGTTAAAATTTGCTCTAGTGTATCCAAACAGAAGGCTAATAGGTGGATTATTTTTTAGCAAACCATAACTAATTTGGGCTACCTTTTAACCCTAACTGGTAACTAGCCATGTGTATCAAACACGTCCTTCGCTAGTAATAAGATGCAACTAATAGCTTTTAATTAGCTAAATAGTTCATTTTAAGCTACTAGCTGGGTTATCATTAGCTAGGGTATTCATATCTACCAAAGCATTTCTCTCAATGAAATACGGACACAATGTCCGATCGAGAGAAAAAAAA
>Ga0182004_10000140_pt1 | contig 32927 bp, 25 predicted proteins | sample Sormic07211540_1_FD_120479 | JGI IMG/M metagenome (GOLD analysis project Ga0182004, IMG submission 120479) | Endophyte microbial communities from Sorghum bicolor roots, Mead, Nebraska, USA - 072115-40_1 MetaG | ecosystem: Host-associated > Plants > Roots > Unclassified | place: USA: Nebraska...
AGCAGACATGTAAGATGCAAAATCAAGCTGCTAAAAGGTGTGTTTTTTAACCTATAAACAAAACTGCCTTGGGCAGTAAATTGATCAATACAAATTCAGGTGGGGATCCTCCACCCCCCCCCCTCCCCCGGTGACATTGAAAAAAAATCCAAATGGTATCATAGGAAATTTTCCTCTAGGATTTCAATCCTCTAGAATTCCTCTACTTTTTATTTATTCCAAAGGGAACCTAAGATGGGATCCTCCAACTGTTCTATCCTTGCAAATGCTGGTTTTCGAAACACTTGCGGAATGCATTATCACAACAAACCTTTACACATGTTTTAAATTTTTAATCATGTCATTCATCTTGTACTGTGAGAAAAAAGTGGTTCAAATTCAGGTGCTGGTTGCTGGTTGGTAATATGTCCCTATTGAACTTTTATTTCAAAAAGAACCTGGTGCCTCAGTTTAGTGGAGAATAAGATCCCTGAACACTTGTCAAATCTAAACGTTTTTTTTTTTTGGAAAGTGACTTTAGTTATTAATCACTGCAACTTTCCAGAACATAATGCTAATTGTGTAAGCCAAATTGCTACTGTATTAACTTTTGGGGGCTACTTATCAAGAAAAAGAAAAGAAAATTCATATACTTGTTGCTTCCTGTTTTGTATGACAAACATTTTTGCTCTGCCAAATTGAAGCATGGTACATGTAAGCCTATCTTAAATCTTAATTTGATTTGACAGCTGCCAATTTAGCTTGAAGGTGACACAACTACAAGGTATCTGCACTGTGATGACTGTCGAAAAAATAATTGGGCCGTGCTTACAGAGGTGTAATTCTGGCCTAAAGATGCAATTGTGACTTGAACAAATTATATTCATCTTCCATGTTTATTCTAATTATATGATATGCTGATGTCGAATGGTATGAAGCAAGTACTCAAACTACTGATGCTAATTAAATGGTATAATGTATTAAAAAAATGAACAAAATATGCTCTGATGTTCTGGAGATGTCATGTTAAGTCTCCAAGCTGCACTGCAATAATTATCTCCAAGAAATGTTCTGATATTTTGTTTTGTCATTTCACACAGGTAAATGGCAAAGAAACAAGTACGTGGGGGTTTCTCTGGTGGGAAAGACTCTGTCCATCATGGGCTTCGGGAAGGTTGGCTCAGAGGTAGCGAGGCGAGCGAAAGGGCTCGGGATGCATGTGATAGCTCATGATCCCTATGCCCCTGCTGATCGGGCCCGTGCCCTCGGAGTAGAACTGGTATCTTTCGACGAGGCCATCGGAAGAGCCGATTTCATCTCCCTTCACATGCCACTCATACCAACAACATCCAAGATCTTCAACGATGAGTCCTTCGCGAAGATGAAGACTGGTGTCCGGATCATCAATGTGGCCAGGGGTGGAGTGATCGATGAAGATGCTCTAGTGAGGGCCCTTGACTCTGGCAAAGTTGCTCAGGTGATCACAACTTCATTCGATTCAAGGGTTATTTTCACCCAATTACAATTAGGCCTTGTTTAGTTCACCCCAAAAACCAAAATTTTTTCAAAATTCCCCATCACATCGAATCTTGCGGCACATGCATAAAGCACTAAATATAGACGAAAACAAAAACTAATTAATTGCGAGATGAATCTTTTGAGTCTAGTTAATATATGATTAGACAATAATTGTCAAATAAAAACGAAAATGCTACGGTACTCAAAACAAAAAAAATTCGGAACTAAACATGGCCTTAATGTGAAGATGGATCTCTCCGAAAGCTGAGCTTTTTCATGGCCATTGTGGAGCAGGCGGCTCTTGATGTCTTCACCGTGGAGCCCCCAGCGAAGGACAGCATGCTGGTGTTGCATGAGAACGTGACTGTAACACCCCACCTTGGAGCAAGTACTGTCGAGGCTCAGGTATGCATCTTCACCTACTACCATGTCCTGCATTGATGCAGACCACTTGCCGCTGTCTCTGACGACGTACCAACTTCACTGTACTCTCCAAAATGGCAGGAAGGCGTCGCTATCGAGATCGCGGAAGCCGTGGTTGGTGCGTTGCGAGGGGAGCTCGCAGCCACAGCTGTGAATGCGCCCATGGTCCCTGCTGAGGTAGGTACCTTCTCTCGACATGGCGCATGTCATTGCAGCACACTTCAATAGTTCAATTAAGCGTGTAGTACGTGGATGGCTCAATCTGATGATGAAATTCGTGTTCTTCTTTTTTTCGTTTGCTAGATCATGTCGGAGCTGGCTCCATATGTTTCTCTGGCTGAGAAGCTCGGGAGGCTGGCGGTGCAGCTGGTGGCCGGCGAGAGTGGCATCAAGGGCGTGAAGGTGGTGTACACCACAGCCCGTGGCCCCGACGACCTGGACACTCGGCTCCTCCGCGCAATGGTGACCAAGGGCCTGGTGGAGCCGGTGTCCAGCACATTCGTGAACCTGGTGAACGCAGACTACGCGGCGAAGCAGCGCGGCCTCCGCATCACGGAGGAGCGCGTCGCGCACGACAGCCCGGCAGCGGAGGCACCGCTGGAGTCCGTCCAGGTTCGCCTCTCGAATGTGCAGTCCAAGTTCGCGGGCGCCATCAGCGACGGCGGGGACATCGTCCTGGAGGGCCGGGTCAAGTACGGCGTGCCGCACCTCACCCTCGTCGGACCCTACGAGGTGGACGTCAGCCTGGAGGGCAACCTGATCCTGTGCCGGCAGATCGACCAGCCCGGGATGATCGGCAAGGTCGGCAACATCCTCGGCCAGAGGAACGTGAACATCAGCTTCATGAGTGTCGGCCGGACGTTCCGGGGCAAGCAGGCGATCATGGCCATCGGCGTCGACGAGGAGCCCGACAAGGAGACGCTGGAGAACATCGGGGCCATTCCGGCGATCGAGGAGTTCGTTTTCCTCGAGCTATGATGGACAGCGAGTTTTCTGTAGGATTAATATTTGATAGTGCGTACTGAACTTGGGGTTTGACGTCCGATGGACACAGGGACGAACGCGATCCGTGGTGGTCTGTCTCTTTCTGTTTGGGAATCTCTACATTTTTTACGCCAGGAGAAGGAAGTAGTATATGTGATGTGAAGGGTGCCTTGGCTTGGTCCCTGTCTAAATAAGAGATGTATGTGTGCCGTTGGCTATGTGTAAACTGTGTATCTGTATGTGCTTAATGCTTGGATCTATAAGAACAGCATCATTGTGTCAGAAATGCAGACGTTGTTGTGTACTGTATGGAGTATGGTGCAACTGCAACAAATTGTGGTATTGTTTTATACAAACCCAAATACCGGATACAAGACACTGCCATACTTGTGTATGAGAGAAGAACACGACATCGAAAAGTTTGCAGGGAGTTTTACAAGGACAAGAGGAAATCTGAAATCTCTGAGTCCATGGGTTCAGTCTGTTGTTCTGAACTTCTAACCTTGGTTCTGTGGTTGGTTTTATTTTATTTTTGAGAAATTTCTTTTTCTTTTTTGGTTGAGATCTCCGTTGATTGTTTTTTGTAGAAACGGGTAGAGACCGCTGCCATGGCCCAGGGAAGCCGAGATCCCAGACTGCCTAGTGCCTAGCCGCCAGAAGTCAGGTGGGCTACTGTTTGCCGTATCCATCGCCGTCGGGCAAAAGCATCGGGCCGGCCTTTGTATCTAATCTTTATAGTGGGCCTTCGTAAAATGTGGGCTGAATACATAGCAGCCTCTACTTCCCGTGGCTGTGCTGAGTGTAATGCACATGGAGGAGGACCACCGGCACACGATATGTGACACGATTGTGGATTTTGATGCCTTGCCTGAATGGCTGAAATATAGTCGCTACACTACACCACAACCATCATGATAACAGTAGCATAAAGGTTTCCAGCATCTGCCTATTCGTTCATATCTGAACGTGAGCCGGAACAGAGCTGGCAAGGATGCTTCTATTCTCCCCTCGAATGATGTTTCTATTCCCTCTCGAATGATGGTTTTCTGTGTGTTTTTTTTTCTGTACGGAGATTCAATTCGAATCATTGAATTCGAATCATCCAGTTTCTCAATTTCCCGGTCTCGTGTCGTCGTCGGTACGTTTTGGTCCCAAACTCTCTGGGTGCACAAGGCGGACCATCTCCAATCGACGAGTGGCTAGAACATTTGGTTTGGTCCCAAGAAACTCCATCAAGTACTAGTGTACGTGTACTACTACTGCTACTACAGTGCTCATAGTGTCATGCAGCCATCAATGAGGTGGGAACAGTAACAGCCGCGGCACTAGCAAGCACGGCGTCGATCGCGTCCGCGTCTCCCTCGTGCATGCATGGTCCAGACTCCGTCGCTGGTGCTGCCACGCCCGCGTCCATCTGCAGTCACAACACCTGAAGGACGCCGCCCCACGCGTCGCTCTCCGTCGTCGCTTCCCCGCAATATTCTCCACGCTTGATGGTGCACTATTCCGGCCGGCGCGGGGTGGCCGCTCCTACCGCGTCTCCGTCCGTTCGTCCGCCGCGACCGCGGCGCGTCTCAACCTCAACGATCATCAGCTTTCAACATTATATGTGCCTTTTCTCCGTCCCTTTTCTTGGACTGTTGCGAGGCTCAAGAATCGACCAGCTTTCAACATTATATGTGCTGCCTGTCACTGCTTGTTTCTTCGACGCACACCATGGGGTTTTCATGATTACCTACGTTCGCCCGCGAAGGCAATAATGGGATGTGGGCTGCGCGCAGCCGGCAAGCCGCACTGCCGCGCGGGGGCTGTGGTGACCTGGGTGCGCGAGAGGCTGCTGGCTGGGGCTGGTGGTGGCGACGCACGGCGGCCAGTGCCCACTGCCCAGTGGGGGATATGGACGCGACGCGGGGTACAACAACCGTAGTAGTAGTAGTAGTACAAGGCGAGGAGGCCAGGCAGAGGCAGGCAGTGGCACTCGTCCGCCCGCCCGTCGTCCACTACGCGTCTACGGGCACGGTCGGTCGTTTGCTCGTGCTCGCTTCGGGATCACGCGATGTGGTGAGCTTGCCCCTGCCTGCCATCTCTGGACTCTCGGTGCAGCGGTGGTCCTCAGCTTGGAAGCTACTGTAGGCGGCGGCGGCGGCTGCTGCTGCTGCTAGGCACTAGTAGTAGCTAGCTCTTGTACCAGTACCAGGCTGGGAGCAGCCGGACAACAAGCAAGCACCAGAGCCAGTTGGGGTCGGGGCGCCACATATCAAGTTGTGAAGGGAGGGACCACAAATGCATGGCCGGCCCATTCGTGAGATGGAACTGCACTTGCCAAACGAGTGATGCATGCCCAACTATATGATCAAGGAGCTTCCCTCTCTCTCAAAAAAAAATGATGAAGGAAAACAAGAGGTTATAGGAATGCCGTAAAAAGATGGACATCGGGGCCGGCTCAAGTTTTTTTTTCCCATTGCAAACTGGCTCAGAGATTTGAGAACCTCTTGTTTACGGACAACAACCTCCGTTGTCCGTACTTCCTCCATACACGAATTTGTTGACATTTAGGATATGATTATGCTTATCAAGGAGTAATTAATTAGGGGTTAGTTTTACATCTCTGCCCCTGGTTGCGGGTGCATTTCTTCCAAGAAACAATCAAAGGCCCAAGTGGCTAGCTCAGCTGGCGGGTTGCCTAAGGGTAAAAACGTCAATAATATACCACGAGGAAGTAGGATGTCAACCTTTATGAAAATGGGCCTAGAGCCCAAAACGTCAACAAATTTAGATACGGAGGGAGTACGCCCATCATGACCCCTTTGATGGTGGTTTACTTCTACAGCTTCAATTCTACATAGTACAAACTAAAGAATTTTTTTTACTGGCAAATATGTCATTTTTTTATAACATGACATATAACTTGTTGCACGGTTACCTCCATCAGACTATACAAATGATCTACATACCTTTGTTAGGTTTAATTGGCTTGGCCCAATCTTATTTTAACTAAATCAAATAAATTCCCAAGATCTATAGTTAATGCAAGACGATGAAGTGTTAGATTTCAGTTACTTAATAAAAATTGCAGTCTTTCCAAATTTGGTTCCTTTTCTCTCCCCGAACCCCCCCAATCCACCAAGAAAATTTCAGATCTGGTTTCCCCTTGCGTGGATCTATCGATGCATCGGTCAGTGGGGCTAGTTCGTCGCTTGAAGGACATGGAAAAGATGTCGAGCACATAGGGGTCGGGCAAGGCACCGTGTGTATGTGTGTGCCGCTACCGCCGACCCCAACCGTTAATCTACCTCTACAATTGCCTCCACCCACACCTCCCTTGACCCTCATGCAACATCCTACACTTTGCTATCTTAGTCCGAGCAGCTCTAATCTGATGGCCATCATTCGCCATATTCCATCCTCCACACTGTGCTACTACTACTTCTATCTTCGTCGTTGGTTGGAGTAGTGGCTATATCATCACCGAGGATTCCTTCTGGTTCATCATGGGGAACAAAACCAAATTGGTGACCCAGGGCAGAGTACTTTTGCTATGCTAGTCGTCATCCAGCGTGCCTTTGCACACTTAATGCTACTTCTTCTACCCTCGTTGTCGTCAATAGTCGAGGTGGTGGCCTCACTATTATTGCTCCTCTATGCCTTGATACTTTGGAGAGGGAGCAAGAGGTGGTTGTGCCATCATCAAATGGATACCCCTTGATCGACATTGAATTGGCAATACCCAAGGAGGTCATTCTTTAGGTGTGAATGGCTGAAGCTCACACTTCACTATATGATGATGGTTGAGATTGAGGTGGCTCTTCTGATGGCGTCGACGACTCCTCCACCTTCGTTTGCACTGGTTCAATAATCAAGATGATTTGGGTTTTTTTGGTCACTAACAATGAAGGTGATGTGCTGATGGCCATTGTTGTTTCTACTTGAGTAATTTCTCTTTCGCCCTCTCATTACCACTACTATAATGTCGCCTAGTTCAGTTGGAAATCACAAAAGGATGTGCGATGTTTCATCTAGAGTCGGCACAGGATAAGGGAGAAATCTCTATGGTAATGAGCTTCTACTTAATGGTCCAATTTTGCTTTTCCTCGGCCTAATGGCAGCCAAGTCTTCTTTGGTAGTTACACCATGTCTTGCCTCTAATTAAAAACGCTTTCTAAGTGCCTGCTTCATGCCTCTACCTCAATTATCCAATGTGTTGGTTCTCTATCACCTTTGGTCGTCAATGACATGCCCACATAATGCTTTCCATCTTTCCACTGCTGACGATTGCCATGGTTGGATCCTCTTTTTGTGGTAGATGGACACACTAGTGTGGCATGAGAAGATACCTCCCATATGCTTGGTAATATATGGTGGAGCTACTGCACTTCCCCTGCTCCAGCACCACCACTTCCTAGTCTTGAACCTCAAATGGGAAAGAGGGATTGCATAGATTTAAACTCAAAGAAAAGGATGGGTCATCTTCCTTGAGTGTTGTAGGGATTGTGTTTGGTCTTTATAAGCTAGGCTTACAAAGACAATGCATCGTAACTCTCTTTTCCTCTTAATGAAAAAAGACCATGCATTGTAACCTTTTTCTTTCTTAATGAAAATTATGCTTAGGCATGACCATGATAACAATGTGCAAGGTGCAATAAAAGGATTAAGCCCATATGAAAAAGCGTAAACATTGCAACGACTTAAATGCATAGCTACTGTGTGCACATGTTGCAAGATGCAATAAAACGATAAGCCCATGTGAAAATCATAAACATTGCAATGACTTAAATGTGTGGCTACTGTGTACACTTGTTATGAGGTTAAGAAAGGTGAAAGTCAAGCCCCACATGTCCCCTTGAGCGGTGTGGTAGGGGCTCGGACATTAGTGGTGGTAGTGAAAGTTTTCGCAGCTCCAGTGCAAACTGTAGCTAAGTCATGTTCAGAGGATACAACTATTGAGCCATAGACTCCTCTCATGTTACCATCCATGAAAGGGAGAAGAGTTGGAGTAAGAGACTGATATACACGTACTAGGAAGAGAGAGATGGTCTAAGAGGGCTAAGACTATGAGTGGGCCGGGGGGACTAAGTGGGGACATAATAAAAAAAGGAAAGAAAGAAATTTTTGCTCTTTAGTATATTATATAGATATGAAAAAATAAAATATAGATGTTCTGACGTGTAAAGAAAACAACATCACTACATACTAGAAGCAAAAGGTAAAATACTGAAGAAAATGGAGCACATATAACAAAGAGGGCGGAAATGTACAAGTCATGGCCACGGACGAAAGTTCCGGTCGTAGTCGCCTGTGATGCGGCGGGCAAATTACACGGGCGCGTGGTGCCCGTCATGATCGTCTGATAGCTCCACTGAATCGGCCGTGCAGCCTCAGATACAAACCGTACCGCAGCGCCCATGCTCTCCAGCTTGTTGGACATCGTTGTTACCAGCCCAAACCATCGTTATCTCGTTGGCTCTTGCAAAGTCATTATTAGTGCCCAAATCCTCTAATTAGCTAGCTAGCCTAATAAACCTTGCAAAGAGGCTAGCTTTTCCGTTCCGGTGGAAGTTCACAATTTCGCATGCAAGTGGTTTCTCACTTGGATGGAAAAAGAAGACGATGACTTCACAAAGCACCATCAGCAGCAGCAGCAGTAGCAGCGCTTGCTTTGCTGCTGGCTAATTGCGTTGCTGTTTGGGTGGATCCATCAATCATGCATGCACTAACGCCCGCATATCTTTAGCTAGGCTTCCTGTTCCCCGAAATCGCCAACCACTAGCTAGGCGTCCGGATCGCCAAATTGAAGGGGAAAACGCCTGGCCGCACCGGCACACAGGACGTCGTCGTCCTCGATCGGTCCTCCATCCTCCTCGATCGAGCTCGCGGCGCATCTGACGACCATGCACCGTGCTTGACATGGATAGCCACCGCGGCAACAAGCCTGCAACTTCCATCACCGGATGGTAAAATGACGCCGCTGTCACTGTGCCATCAGCGAGTATGGAGAGCAACCACTCTCTGGGTTTTTTTGAACTTGTGATGTCACTGCCATCAGCGAGTATGGAGAGCAAGCGATCAGTGTAAGCTGATGTCTAAAGTACTAGCAGAATTTATGCTTATCCATGAGGACGTATATGTGTTGGGAGCACCATGGCGACTTGACGAGTTCTGTGCTTCAAGAGCATCGATCGAGTTGGCTCTTTCAAGTGCCAACCAGACCACTATGGAGTATGGATGCTGCATGATTAATAATTAATATATATATCTGATGGCGTGTTAACACTTGTAGACACGTCACACTGCCGTCCCGTCAAGTCGTTAGTGACTTGGCGGGCTTTGCATCAAAACTCTTAATGCTTAATTAAGGTTGCCCTACTTGCCTTGGACAAGGACTACCAATAAGACATATAAATAAACAAAATAGGTTTAAAAGCATTTCACTGATAGATTGGCTCAGCAAATGAAAAATTCCGACAATCATGATGAAAGCCCTCTAATTTTAGGGTTATTATATACATCAATTTCTTATTTGTTTGCCTTTAGATGAACATTTGTGATAATGATCATAGGTTATATTCATCCGAGGACTCAGAAAGCCAAACCTTTCCATTCTTAATAGAAACACAAGGGGAATTAACCCGTCAGGGAAATTCAGTTTTCCAGCAGTTACAGTAACCGGCAGGAAAAAAAAAAATCATGCGGGAGATCTCCTAATAGCTAGTACTAGCAGACCTTTATTATCCAGGAGCTTTTTTCTTCATAGGCGCAAAGGTTACTACTAAAAACTTTGTGTTAATCCACGCCGATGCAGCTAGGTAACTCTGAGTGTCTCCATGTCAATATCATGGGTGGATATCTCACATCTCCTTCAAGAATCTGTTCATTACACCCTGACTACAAATTTTGGCTGCTTGGATATTCTGAAAACAACAGTGCCACAATGAAACAGCTGCTGAATTCTTTCTCCATTTCTTCTCCAAAAAGAGAGAATATTTGCACTGTTGCTAGTTGCTGCTGACCTGATCATAATATTCGCAATCATGAGAATTTGCCCATCGACGCACCGCGTCCGGCGTCCAACCTGAAACAACTAATCCTCATCCACTTCATTTGCTGCTAGCTCTGCTAGCTGACGGTCCCCGCATGCAAAGTGTATGCCCTACCTGATTCCCACTCCCACAACAAACAGCCAGTTGGCCACGGAAGATGAGAAAGAAAAAAAAAAGAAGAAAAAGAAATATATATTCCCGTTTCCATTCACAAACTGATGAGCAGAAACAAAAAGGGAAGCAGCACAAACTTTTCCCAAGAAACAAAAGCATTAGCGAAAGATCTGTTTCTCGATACGATATCGATAGATATCGATCATGCATATTAATCCATTCCAATCAATCATAGCAAGAGTTACATGTAACTGAGCAAAATTACGGTCTCATCAGTCCCGTTCTTCAGTTCATCATTTCATTGCAAAAATTGACAACCCCACAAAATTTTGCTTGGGTCGGGGTTCTCTTGGAGATGCATGGTTTCCAGCGTCACAAATTAAAGCGCTCAGCTTCTCTGACTCTGAGCAACAAACCAAGACAAAAAATGTTCTGCCCTGTTCTGGCCATCATCGATCATTCCACTCCACCGATCGAAAACCCAAAACAAACCTAAACTAAAATTCTTCAAAAAGTGAAGATCACACCTCAGGAATGCGGTGCTCCTCTCCTTCTCTCCTGCTCTCACTGTGCTCACCATTCTGCTCGGCATCCTTGACGATGCTGGCCATGGCGACTTCTTGCACCTTCTTGGTCTCCTCCTCGTCACCCTTGCTGCTGCGGTCTCCGAAGGAGGACGCCCTGCTCGACATGGGCGTGGCCAGGTACGTCGGCTTCACATCCCCGGCCATGATCACCAGTATCTTCTCCTCCCATATCGGCGGCGGCAGGTCCGAGGCCGCCGGCTTGGCGCCGTCGGCGCCGGAGCCGTCGCCGTCGCCGTCGCCTCGGCCAGCGCCGCCCTCCAGGTACCCGGAGAGCTTCCAGTAGGAGCACGCGAGGATGAGGAGCGCGAAGGCTATGAGCCCCAGCATCGCGGCCAGCCCGCCGAAGAGGTACGGCACCGGCGAGTGCCAGGCGGAATGCGCCGCGGCGCTGCCGGCGACCGCTGGTGCGACCGCGGCGACCTTCGCCGCCGCAGCCGCCGTCGCATTGAACCCTGCTCCTGGCCTCATTGTTTCTGCTGTTCTTTCTTGTACGTTTCTCCGGTCCTCAGCTCGGAGCTTCTTGCCTTTTGCTAGCTAGTTCTTGAGAGCTTTTGCACCTGCTCTGCTTTGCTGTAATGGTGTGTGTGTCTGTGAGACTGCAGCGCAACGGGTAGAGGGTTATTTATAAGGAGGAAGAGGGGGGGAAAGGGAGGGAAATTTGTCACTGCTTGAGTGGATTTGCTAAAAGAAAAAGAAGCATATGTAATAGGTTTATGAGGTCACTCAGCCACTTTCAGCAATGTTTATGCTACATGGTTTTAGCTTTTAGGGTTGTAAAATTGCATTAAGGACCTCGTCAGGATATAGTATTTGGTTTTTGGACAACTGTGGGAGTTAGGCCAGGGGGGTGGCCATGCAAAACGGAAAGGAAACCTATATTATGCTCTATGTTTCTCATGGGATCACTTTTTTTTTTGCTCCTTTTTCTCAAATGTTTTGGGAGTATTCTAGCACTTGAGGGGTATTATTATACTGGACCATAGGGGAAGCACTTATCCACAAGAATGATCTTCAGCTTTGCTAAGTTGCTACAGGATAAGGGCATCGTTATGTGTTATATCGCACTGTGAAAAGCGTAGAGCACCACCCTTAAATAATAGGATTTTCATCTTGTTGGGTGAACTTGACACAATGATTATTTACAACAAGACATATACTTTCTACTTATGTAGCAAATTGACACCAATATGTGCAACAGGTGCATGTTCAATGTGTTGCTATCGCCAATCTCCTTAATTTTGTTTTGAAATAAAATTAAGGAGAATAATGACATTAACATATGAACATACGCCTGTTATAGAACTTAGTAGTGGTCTCGAGGCACAGTTGCATGGCTGATTTTGTTCATGATTCTTGTTGTTCTTTCTTATAGGAAACAAATAATTAAGTCCCACCATAAGCGGTTTATTACTTATGCAGGTGTTAACCATCTTGAACTTTAGAACTAATCATGCACTATTTCATAGGAAATCACTATCTCCTCTTCCTTCCCAGCGAAGAACAATGTGGGATTCTGTTCATATTCTACTTAGATTCCTGGATACAATCTTATCCGAATTGGAGGCTGGGGAGCACTTACCAAACACCATAATTACTTTTTTGACGCACAGCTAGCTCTTCAACCTTTGAAGACTTTGGCTATAAGACACATGAAGGGCTGGGACACAATAGCAACTTGCTCTGTCCTTTATGGACAACTCTACGCATTCATGTTGATCCGATCAATGATGAGCATAGCAACGGGAATGGACGGATTCCACTGTTTTGTCTTACCCTTGTTTTTGTTAACCTTCTCCGAGCCCTCGTTTGCTCTTCTCTATTTTACGTATGCCCAGTTAATTAGTCGATGCATGGGCTCTAGAAGAAAACCTTTTGCATTGGTCCCTGAATCTCTGTTTCCTCAAACGTGCATGGCTGGCTTTACCATACTGCTGTTAGTCCAGAGCGGGCGCGCAGCAGCACAACTTAGTTTTACAAGTGAAGCTGTTTTCTTTTTAAACAGCTTCATGAACAACTTTGTAGGTGAAGTTAAACTGTTTTAAAAAACATCGTAACAAAACAATTTCACCAAACCTTCATGCATGGATGAGAGAGAAAATTAAGAAAGAGAGCTAAGATGAACTATTTTTTCAGCTTCATTTCAACTAAAGAGCTATTATGAACCGTGCCAAACAGACTCCGTACCACTAAATTCCTGTTTGGATCACATGAACTCTGACCACAAAAGTTTAACAACAACAACGAAACTGTTTTTCCGTGATCCATATATAACCGGCTCCAAAATGGGGATAAATTAAACCTTTTTTGTGAGTGTCAACCAGAGGATCATCATCACACCTAAGATTTACAGCGTAGTATATAAATTTGTGCGGCCGGCATGGCATATCCCGGTGCATATGCCATTGGGGTTGGGGGGAGGGGCAAAAGGACAAGAACTAGTGCCCCCAGGTGAAGTACCACACCCGGCCGGCAGGCACGTACACTGGCGCCGGGCCGGACCCAGTGCATGCACTGCACGCCCGACGATCCAAAGCCATAGCAGGTGCGTCGAGACCCCAGCCGCACAGGTGCACGTACGTACGTGCACCGACGGACACCGAGTACGTGTCCGTGTGGCGTCGCAGACTGGCAGGGGCACAGCAGCAACAAACCAGCGCGCACGGGCGGCCGCGCTGGGTTGGTAACGTGATCGGTCCGACGACGACGATGGTGCGCGGCACCGGCACGAGTGCGCGCGGCGTCGCGTCGGATGGACGCCGGGGCGATCGCGCGCGGGACGTGCGTGGTGGCCGCGCGAATATTATTTCGTGTCAGCCCGGCCGGTCCGTCCGCGAGAGCCCCCGGAACGCCCGGTGGTGGTGGTGCTTCGTCGTCTCTGCTTCGTCGCCGCGCCGTCGGTCGGGCCCCACGGCGGTTCGCCATTCCGGCGCGCCGGAGTCTAATCGCTCGGGTCGTCGCGCGCGTCGCGTCCAGGGGATTCCCTGCCGCGGAGCCGGATCTCGCGCTCGCCTCCCTCTGCGTCCGGCAGCAGCAGTAGAAGGTAATTTGGGTTTTGTTTAGGCGTTGTTTACTTCCACCTCAAAACCTAAAAATTTTCAAAATTTCTCGTCACATCAAATCTTTAGACGCAAGTATGGAGTATTAAATATAAACGAAAATAAAAACTAATTGCACAGTTTGGTCGGAATTTACGAAACGAACCTTTTGAGTCTAGTTAGTCTATGGTTGGACAATAATTACCACAAACAAACGAAAGTGCAACAGTTTCACGAAATTTTTTCCTTCAGCAACTAAACAGGTCTGTATTTGACAAATATTATCCAATCATAGATTAACTAGGCAAAAAAATACATCTCGCAAATTACAGACAAACTGTACAATTAGTTATTTTTTATTTATATTTAATACTTTATGCATGTACCGAAGATTCGATGTGACGGGATCTGAAAAAATTTTGCAATTTTTTTTGAAAAGTTCTTAAAAAATTTTGCAAAATTTTAACTAATTACACAATTATCTATAATCTGTGAGACGAATCTTTTGAGCCTGTCAAATACCAAAGAAAGTGCTACATTGTTTATTTTGCAATTTTTTTGAACTAAACAAGGCATAGGTCTTGTTAATATTTTCGTTTGTATTTGATAATTGTTGTTTAACTACAGACTAACTAGTCACAAAAGATTCACCTTGCAAAATGCAAATTATAGGTAAACTGTACAATATTTTTTTATTTCCGCAAGATTCGATATGACAAAGAATCCTCAAAATTTAGCGACTAAACAAGGTCTTAAATGGACGTCCATCGCTCGATCACATCCCGGCCTGGTAGTCGTGACACGTACTGTACTAACGTTGTATATGTGGGTATGCTATACATCTCTGTGCTCTGGTCACACACGATTGGTTTTGGAGTGGGTAATCTGATCCCTATCTTTTGCCAACTTACGTTTGTACCGCGCATTATATTATCGTGGACATGCATGTATCACACGGCGATTGGTTAAACTCTGGTCATTAGTCCGGTAACAAACATTTCCTATCCATCGGCGTGCCCTGGTGGGCGTTCACTGATAGTGTACTCAAGTCGTACTAATAGACTTCCGATGTCATCAGCTGCTGGCGCCTGCTTTCCGGCACTGACTGCATGCCAGCTACCACCTGCTACGTATTGGCTCACTAATCTCTCTGTACAAACTTAGGCCTTGTTAAAATCTCAAAAATTTAAAAATTCTCCGTCAAATCGAATCTTTAGACACATACATAAAGCATTAAATATAGATAAAAATAAAAACCAATTGTACAATTTATCTGTAATTTGTGAAACGAATATTTTGAGCCTAATTAGTCTATAGTTAGTTAGACAATAATTATTAAATATAAACGAAAGTGCTACAGTGTTAAAATACAAAAACTTTTTGATCTAAACTAGACCTTATTATCGATTACAACCCTGAACTTGTCGTATATCCGGCCGGCTCTTCGAAACGAAAAAAGGACTGCGGATTTTGCAAGGAAGGAAGGGCGAAACTGTAAATTCCGATTACCACTCAATCGGCCCACCACTTCGCGGCCTGTCTGCCAACTCCCCTACGCGATGAATGATGGGGCACCCACGCCACAAGGTGATAGGGCCGGGGCCCAACTCATTTTTTCGTAGGCTGGCCCACCGCCATCGTCACTCCCCACCACCGTACAAAAGCTATTCCCTCGCAGCTGAATGCGCCGCGTATGTGCTTGCGAGTAAACTTCAGTGAAATGACAAAAGCCAACCTTATCGTACCCCACACATCGCACACAAGTAGTTTCCCATGCAATTTCTCGGAAAGAAAATCGTGCAATGCCACTCTTTTCAAGATTTATAATGGAATAAAACTCGTAGATCAGTAGATGACTAGCTGACCCTTTTTGTTTGTCTGAAAAAGACATGTTTGAAAGTAATGTTCGCTAGTTTGTTGTGAGAGAAAAACACTGCTGAATGGCTGGCAGATTCGTCAGATATCACTATCTACTTCTTTGACTCCATATTGCATTGTCCTCCTTAGTCCTAATTATAAGCTTATTTGCATTGTATTTTTCTTATTTCATCACTTTTTTCTAACAAAAAAGGGCCGCGGGTACCCATTTGTACTAAGCTTTCGCTGAAATACAATACAATTTAGATGTGTATGCTCATAAACAAGAGCACGTTCATCGCACATCCTCAAATAGTCGTCATTAGTAGATTTTATGATTGGTGAAATTATAATAGGTCATTGATATTGATGGGCATGTCTCTTACCATTGAAAGAATAATTAATTGAACTTATAAGCACTCATGCGAAACTAGAGACTCGAACCCTTGGAATAGTTTTCATCCATTCTCATTTGTGAAAATAGTTATAACTTATAAGAATGAAACTATCGAAAGTAACATTTTCATTATTTAATCATCTTAGTTTAGTGCACATGTCTACAAATTTTCTTGTGATTTAGTGTTGGATATGGAGAAAATACACACTATCCTATTTCATATTAACAAAGTAACATTTGCATATCAGAAATATACATTCCAATTTAAAAATGGAAGAAAATATCTGAATTTGATTTACAAATGTTGATAATGTAACTGAAAAATCTCAATGGATATAGATAATATCAGTATCCAAAACTAAAATTGACATTTAATAACATATTTATAACAAACATGTTGTTATTAATATATATATTAAGATTTCAAGGACTTACACTAGTCTCGAGAGACGGATTGAAATGTTCACCTTTTTTTATTGCTAACCTATTACTTGATTAAAACACTAAACTAACATTAAACTTCGAAATTTATAGTAACAAATATAACTTTATAGTAGAAAACAAAAAAGTTTGTTAATGCGTACAGTTATTCATCTACTTCCACATTAACATGGTATTTCATCAAAATTAATATTTTATTATTTTTCTGGCAGGATTATTAAAATAATCTTATATATATTTTAAAAACATAAGCTTTGGTACCATTTTGTGCACATAGAAAGAAGAAATTCATTATTTAAGGTGCGTGAAATCTGATTCGCTGAATTAAAACAATCCGATATGTCTTTGAATTCAACCTATTCATTTTAAAATATGCACTTAAATATGGTATAAGTGTGATATCCAATTGATTTCCACCCCTACCTGTGTTAGGCTATGTTTAATAAGCTCTGTTTCTCTGACCCTTAATAAGACCTTTGGGGGAAGGAGTTGTGGCCTTGAGTTCTAAAATAATGAATAACTGGAATGAAGGCGTGTAGTTGTCTGCTGTGAGCTTAGCTCATGTGTGTTGGAATCCATTTTGCTATGCTAATGATTCCCTCAAAGGTTGGCTGCATCACATTATTTGGCCCTCGCTTTTGCCTGCAGAAAAAGATTTGGCCATCATGATCTCCCAGAAGTGAAATATAATGCGTGGGAACGCTGTGTGCTAGGTTAGCTGCATTGGATAACCAAAAGCAACCCTGCACAAATATGACTTTGGAAAGCTAGAATCGACTTCTTTTTTGCACTGGCTAGTGGAATGGTTGGCTCTTAAACTATCAGCTAATTAGTCACTGTCAGTTCAGTGTCACCCCATGGCAAACTAATCTCTCCCAACTCCCAAGGGCCAAAGCCACGGGGAAGAAGAGCACACACAATGCCCACGGGAAAGAACTGATGTGGCGTGCCTTCATGTACTTGCCCCGGTCCACGTGTACAGGACTGGAGTTTAGGAGGAGAGTGTTAGATATTTTAATATTATTAGTGATCCATTAGCATATGTCTCTTCTTACATAGGCTCCCGTAAAGGGCATCTGGGCATGTATAGATATGTAATACTCTCGTACAGTTAGTAAACCAATGAATCATCTGTTCATTCTCTACTCCATTCTCGTTTCCATTCTCCTTGCACTAAAAAAAATGTTATTATACATGCATTGTTCTCCATTGATTCTGAGAATAGAGAAGAATTGGCCTCCTTCGACACGATCGCAAGAACATTTTTGAGTGAACTGGAGGGGCTTTCGCCCCTGCAGAAATTTATTAAAAAAAAGAGGGTTCCGAAATTACAAGATAAAAGACTTACAGGAACAGGAACCACCAAGCATAGATCAATCTGTGAATATCAAGAGCAGGAAGCTGATGGCTTCCATCACGAGATCTATGTCACAACAACAAAGAAGAATGAAGGGCTGAGAAAGGCGATTAGACAGAGTGAATGGAAGCCTAATCCAATTTTCTACCGATTTAGGCCGTTGTACTAATTTTGACCTCGGAGCACTCACCAAAAACACTTTGAGAAGTACACACAAGCCAACCGGTTGCTAGATGTTCTTAAGATTATCCTAGAAACACAGCGAAAAAAATCTAAAAGCAAGAAGGGGAAGAAACAGAGAAAAGCTCACAAAATGCTAAGTCAACTAGACCTCCTTGAGGAGTAGTACCACTAACCCTCCAGTATAAGATCTCAGTCCAGCAAATTTCAGCACGAGTAGTTTTGGGAAAATAGCAAAACCCTATCAAATGGTGTCCAAAACGGATGATATTTGAACCATAGGTCACAACACCATAGGGAAGCTACTCACTAAAATTAAGCTCAAATTCGAATATCAAACTTTGCACAAGGGTTCCCTTAGGTGTCCAGAAGCTTTCCACCGAAGACCATATAATCCAGAGACCACATAATCAAACATGATCTAAAAACCAACCAATTAAAAGAGGGTTTTCTCAAAATTCATCCCAAAGGTAGTTTTTTATGCTCGTGATGAATCTGTTCAGTTCACTTGGCAGATATGCTCAAAGGTCCTTGCGCGTACCTAAGCCCTCAAACCATCTCTAAAACCGCACGAACACAAATTCCAACAAAACGATGAAGAGAAGGGAGAAAGGGAAGGAAAACCAAATCCTACACAAAGTAAGAATTCAGATTGAGATCTCAAAGGAATGATTGCTTTATTTCTAAAGATCAACCATGTCTAGTTCTTACAGAGGACAAACTAACACAACAGAGGTCTGATACACTGCAGATCTCAACCAGTACAGACTCAGGCTAGAACAAACACAACTACAACCTAAGGACTCTGGAAATGAAAATATTAGATCAGTTCCCTTCTTTTGGTGTGAAGCTGGTATGATAGGAGTCAATATGAAACAAGACGTAGAGGACAACCCAAGTTACAATATAGAGTTTTTTCTTAGTTTTTTGTTGTGTACATTAGTGATGTGCTTATGCATTTGTGATGTTTAGGCTACATGATCCTTGGGACATGTGCCTTTTCTTTGTAATAACGGCGACTTGATACATCTTTGGAAATGTTCCCCATTATTATGAAAAATTGTGATGTTTATTATAACTAGTTTGGTTATCACATCGTGGATCAAAAGCACTCGAGGCTGCATAACATACCACCTTTGATGATTGGATCCATGCTTGTGGTACGACCATTAGCGTGCAATGCATTTGAACTTTACGGAGGCTGCTCATATCTATTTTTGACTTGCAAGAATGTAATGTTTCTTTTCTTTTTATAAAACATAGTATAGACGGAGATGTTCAACCTCTATGAGTAGTGGCGGAGCGTGGATTGAAAATAAGGAGGGGCTAAAAAATTTTTAATGACAATTATAACAGTACGAAGCAATATGATGTACTAGGCTCTTCTATCATTTTTTTATTTGTTTCCTATAACCTAGGCTTTTCACTTTTCATACATAGCTTCATAGCTTGATAGAGCAACTTTTACATGGCAATTGGACGAAAACAGTACTACATGCAGTGACAAAACTGAAAACTAGGGGGGGGGGAGGGAGGAGCCCAGGTTCGCCTTCATGAGGCTCCGCCCATGTCTATGAGCATCTTTGGGGATGTATCACTATCAACAGACGCATCGCCTGCTACCAAAAGAATAACAGCGTGAACTGTGCTATGCCTCTGTATTTTTCCTTTTTATTTTGCAGAGCACATTATAGATATACGCGTCAAGTTAAGGACTTGAAACCAGGCAAATAGACCACAAGAAACCTAATAATTAGTTGAGCTCTGCTCAATTAACTCTATGTCTATGTTTTAACAAGGAAAAAGACACATAGCCACTAATCCAATCAACTCCTGTTGCCGATCCATCATTTAGTTTTCATCATGCCCGTGCAGTGGGTGAGTGTTTTTTTATCTCATACTCCCCCTTTTCAAAGTATATTTTGTTTTAATTTTAAATGTTTTTTTATTTTGATCATGTTTAAAAAATACGTCGATATTTACAATATCAAATTAAGTTTATTAAATTATTTATTTATGAAATATGTCTAGACAGTGAAAATTAAACTTGTAGATGTTACTCTATTTTTATAAAAACTTGATCGAAGTTATAACATTTGAATATATGAAAAATCTAAAGTAAATTATAGTTAGAACAAAGGGAATGAAGACTAACTATGGAAATGTGAATATGTGAGAGATATATGCACATATACAGAGGGAACCACCTAAGACAGACGAGAGCTCAGGCCTTCACCGCCGCCGCCTGCTCCGGCAAGCGAGACCAGCTCGCAGCGTCTCCCCGGCAGCGAGCGCTACCAGCTGCCCGCGCGCCCCAGGCGGAGGGAGGCCGGCGTGGGGCTGTAGCAGGTTCCATTGGTGGCCGGCTGGGGGCTTAGTCCTATTGGCGTTTGCCGAGGGTGTGGCTTGGATGGGGCAAGCGGCTCCAGATCTTCGATGAGGCGAGGTGAGTCGATAGTGGGCGTTAGGAAGGTGTGTGTCGTCTTCGCAGGGAATAGCAGAAGCGAGCTGCTGGTCGGTGCAGCGGAGGTCGGCCTACGGAGACAAGCGCACGGTCTCTGTTTGACGAATTGCGTCTTCAGAGGAGCTGGGGACAAGCCTGACTTCCTAGTCGCGTTGGCCTCTGCAGAGAAGCTTCGTTCACAGGTTAGTTGAGAATTCCAATTGCTTGCTTGTACTTTGTTTAGTAGCTAAGACTGCTAAGCTCAGTAAGTTAAATTTGCGGAAGTTTTGACTTGCTTTGGGCATTGTTTAGCAGCTTAGACTGCTAAGTGCGATAAGTTAAGGTCGGAAAATTTTGAATTTCGGTTTGCGCATGGCTTAGAAGCTAAGTCTTCTAAGCTTAGTATGATAATGTTGGAACAAGAGGAATCATAGGGGGATTTTTGGGTGCCAGGAGGTTTGAAAAGAAGACATTCGGCTCCTTATCTTACAAACTCAGAACCTTTAGACGGAGAAATAGGGCCCTGGAAGGGATCAAAGTTCTGGGTTCTTGACAATGAGACTAGTGAAGATAGTGAAGATGATGGCTTTAAAGAGGAGGATAGAGTCCATGAGGAAGAAGACTATAGATCTGAGAAGGAGTTCATACGTGATGCAACGCAAGTCGGGTTCTCAGTTGACGATTTGTTAAGAGCTGAGTCTCTTTTAACAGAAAACTTCAATTCTCCAAAGTTTGCATCAGTGGATAGGGGGGCAGGCCATGTTAGGCATCCCCGGCCACTGGCATCAAGAATTACAGAGGCAGTGGCTGATTTGCGTTTCCTGAGAACGGAAAAATCATGGAAGGGACCACTGCCGAAGCCGCGGTCCTTGCAGCTTCGACAAGTTGGGGATATATTGATCAAGGACCTTAGGAAGTTCAACTCTCCTAGGACAGCAAAATCTTTGAAAGATTTGTGCTTGGAGAAGAACATTGGCTTTAGTTCTAGTAAAAAAGAAAGGAAGGAGGGGCAGACAGGATCCGCTTCCGTGCGGGGTCGATCGTTGGACTGTCCAGTGGGGTTTGGCTGGGGTAGATTTGCGGCAGGCACATTAGTTAAGATAGGATCTCACCCAGCGTTTAGACCAACACAGGGTTTAAATTGCCTGTTCAATGCTAGGGGAGTACCGAGGAGTCTAGCTGTAAAAGGAAGGAACTTAAGCACGTCGACTCGGGCTCGGAGGGTTCAGGCGTATCCAAATCAATATTTCCCTTCCAAAAGAGAACTCGTCTCTGGGAGCAGAGTTGAGTGGGAGACCGAGGGGAAGAAGATGGCGGGCAACTTTGGTGCGCGCGATAGAGGTGGATGGGGGAACGCGGGGGCGTATGGGCCCTACCGCCGTGACCGAGGTGCTGTAGGCGCGGGACGAAGTTGGGGCGGACGGGATGGTTGGGCCTGGCGGGGCGGCGCTCCCAGGGGCGACTTCCGAGGGGCGCGGGGCGGCAGATTGGGAGGGTTTGGGAGGGGTCGGGATGGACAATCCTCTCTCCCACTGAGTGGAGGTGGCAGAGGCGGCGCGGGGGAGCAGGCGTCTGGAGATGGGTGTGGCAGGAAGATAGGCAACAAGCACCGGTGCAGAAAAAGGATAACAGAGTAGGCGATCCTGCTGAAGTTGTTAGGGTTGCTTCTGGGCAGGGGTCTGATATGGATGTGGATGTGGCGCTTGAAGGTGATGGTAGTATGGATGGCAGGGATACAGTCAAGGTGGGTGGTCGTTGCTCAAGATGTTCAAAGAAGGGGCACATGGCGGCAGCCTGCAAGGTGGAGGTTTACTGTGTGATCTGTGATTCTCATGAACACATGAACCACAAGTGTCCTTTGCTGAAAGCTCCAACACCGGTGGCGCATGCTGCGGGGTATGCTGTGATGGGGTTGGGTTTCTATCATATCCCACACCCACCACTGCCTAGGACGAGGAAGGACTCTAGGATGGCTCGGGTTTCTGTTATTGGAGGTGTTCTGACTGAAGAACAATTGCTAATGCAACTGAGGAGAGTTGTGCCAGTTAAGTGGAATTGGGAGCTGGAGGAGTTCGGGGAGGGTATGTTTCTCACTCAGTTCCCATCTAGGGCTGAATTGCAACGTTCAATAAACTATGGAGGAGCTGATGTGAAGGGAGAAGGAATGCCTGAAGGGACTAGGCTGCAGTTTGAAGAATGGCACGAAAAGGAAGAGGGTTTCTTGTTGCCCAAGGTGTGGGTAAGAGTGAAATGTGTTAGAGAAACACTTAGAGAGTTCCTCATTTTGTGGGCTGTGGGTTCTCTGTTAGGATCGACTCAAACCGTGGGCATGGAGACAACAAGGAAGAACAAGTTTGGGCGCATATTAATAGCCGTGCTGGACCCAAAGCTGATATCGAGGGTTCTGGATGTGGTGATTGGTGATCACTACTTCGACTTGGAGTTCGAAGTTGAGAAAAGGGGTTTCGATGAGAATGGAGAAGAGGTAGATATCGACTAGGATGGTGGAGGCGATGAGGGGGATGGAGAAGGGAAAGAGCAGGGTCGAAATAGTGAGAACGGACTAGAAGAGGATCAAGCAAGTTTGAAGGAAAATAAGAATAATGAGGGGAAGGGAGGGGCGGACAAGAGGAAGGAATATCGGGCGTTGAGTAAGGATCCAGTTAATGGGCACGTTCTGAGTAAAGAGGAGTTTGAGGAGTTTCTGAGTTGGAAAGCCAGTAAGGTGTTAGAAGCTGCTATGGAGGAGGTTCTCTGGAGGATGCTGCCACAAAAGTGGCAGAGGAAGTTGAAGAACCTGGAGATGGCACCGAGGAAAACCAGTTGTTGGGTGGGGTTAATTCAGTGAAGGCAGTGGGAGAAGGGGAAGAGATGCAAGTGGATGGAGGGATAGAAGTTTCTCATTTGGAAAAGATGGGAGAGAAAACTGATGAAAATGCTGAGAAAGAGGGGAAGAAGAGCTGCTTGCTGGTGGTGCCAAACGAGCTTGCTGATGCAAAGTTCATGGGGGCTGCACTGATCACTGAGGTTGTTCAATCCCCCGCAAGGGCGAGCCCGAGACTCGCTGGCGTGACGGCTGAACATACTTTGGTGCGGGCCGAGCGCATGATGCAGTCCAGGAATTTGGAGTTTAGCAAAGGTAACAAAACCTCTGACCCTGATTATGTTATACCCTTTCCAAATGTTGTAGATAACCTGCGGGATCTAGGTCTAGGGGTGGGTAAGAATAGCGGGGCGTCTTTTGAGGAGAACGTTCGAAACCTAATGAATGATACATTTGTTAATAATAAACCTAGTTCAGTGTTGGGAGAAGTGGAGGATGAATTTTCGGATATCGAATTAGTTAATTCTGATACCTTTGAAAAGAAGGCTCTAGATTTTTTGTGTGGTGATTTAATGGAGGAGATCTTTGACGAGGATAGTTATCACTTAAGTAGTGATCTTAAGACGGTTCAACGAAAGCCCGGCGCTAAGTCGTCTATGAAGGGGGCTTCGAGAAAGTTAAAGGTGAGGATTAACAAAATTAGTAAGAAATGAAAGGAATCTTTTGGAATAGCAGAGGTCTTAGGGACTTGGCTAAAACCAAATTTTTGAGTAATACGTCAAGAGAGCAGGGGCTAGATTTCATTGCACTCTTGGAAACCGGTAATAATAATTTTACACAGGCAAAGCTTGATAGGTATTGTGGAGGGAAAAATTTTGTGTGGCACTGGACTGAACCTCATGGAAGGTCAGGTGGTATGTTGCTAGGAGTAAACCTAGATGTTTGTGACGTTGGGAGCATAGAGGAGGGTGAGTTCTTTATTAAATTCCACCTTAGAAACAGAAGTGATGACTTCCACTGGTGTTTGGTGGCGGTCTATGGAGCAGCCCAGCCTGAATTTAAGGAGCAATTCTTAACGGAATTGGTTCAGGCCTGTAGGAAAGTGTCCTTGCCTTTACTAGTTGGGGGTGATTTTAATATAATAAGAAACCCAAGTGAAAAAATAACGATAGATACGACGATCGTTGGCCTTTTTTGTTCAATGCCATTATAGATGGTTTGAATTTAAGGGAAATAGAAATGTCGGGAAGAAAGTTTACCTGGGCTAATTCCAAGAAGATACCTACATATGAAAAATTAGATAGGGTTTTAGCCAGCACAGAGTGGGAACAAAGATTTCCTCTGGTCACGGTTGATGCTTTTAATAGGGAGATTTCAGACCACACTCCCCTGCTTCTTAGCACAGGTGATAAAACACCTGCAGGTAACAAGCCGGAGTTCAAATTTGAACTTAGTTGGCTACTTAAAAAAGACTTCTTTGAAACGGTGGCAAAAATTTGGGGGAGTGTTGATAATGGATCTTCCCCAATGAGGAGGTGGCAGAATAAGATCAAAAGATTAAGACAGTTTCTGAGAGGCTGGGCAAAAAACGAAAATGGAAATTATAAAAAGGAAAAGGATGAGCTGTTTCGGTTGGCTCGGGAGCTGGATCTAAAAGCAGAATCTCAGTTCTTATCCCAACAAGAGCTTGACCTAAAACAAAGTGTGAAGGAAAGAATTACACAGTTGCTTCGGGAGGAGGAGATTAAATGGTTTCAGAGGGCTAAAACTAAACACCTATTAGAGGGAGATAATAACACTACATTTTTCCACATGGTAGCAAATGGAAAAAGAAGGAAAACTAGGATCTTTGAACTGGAACAGGAGGGAGATGTGATCAAAGGACAGGAAAACTTAAAGATTTTCATAACAAAATATTATAAGGATTTGTTCGGGTCATCGCAGAAAAATAACCTCTCTCTTGATGAATCACAAATAAATGATATACCACAGATTAGTCAGGAAGAAAACGAGCTACTAACAGAGACGTTTACAGAGAAAGAAGTAAGAGAGGCCATTTTCTAAATGAAGCATAATAAGGCACCAGGACCGGATGGCTTTCCGGCAGAATTTTACCAAGTGTTTTGGTCTCTCATAAAGGATGACTTAATGGCCATGTTTAGGGAGTTCCACAGTGGTGATCTGCCCCTTTTTAATATTAATTTTGGTACTATCACCCTAATACCAAAACAAAAACAAGTCAATCGAATTCAACAATATAGACCTATTTGCATGCTCAATGTTAGCTTTAAAATCTTTACAAAGGTTTTGGCTAATAGGCTGACCATAGTGGCTGACAAAGTGGTGAGAGACTCACAAACTGCTTTTATGCCTGGTAGAAATATTCTGGAGGGAGTAGTAGTTCTCCATGAAACAATCCATGAGCTGCATAAGAAGAAAGGGAATGGGGTTATTTTAAAGTTGGATTTTGAAAAATCCTATGATAAGGTAAATTGGACCTTTGTACAACAAACGTTAAGAATGAAGGGTTTCTCACCGGTGTGGTGTAAGTGGATAGAGGAAGTAGTCAGTAGAGGAAGTGTAGGAGTTAAAGTAAATGAGGAGGTTGGTCAGAATTTTCAGACGAGAAAAGGGCTTAGGCAGGGGGATCCCCTCTCGCCGGTTTTGTTTAATCTGGTAGCTGATATGTTAGCTATCCTTGTGTCAAGAGCAAAAAATTGTGGGCAGTTTAGGGGTTTGGTACCCAACCTAGTGGAGGATGGTCTATCCATTTTACAGTATGCAGATGACACAATTTTATTCATGGAAGATGACTTAGAAGAGGCAAGAAACCTAAAGCTAGTACTAGCAGCTTTTGAGAAATTGTCAGGCTTAAAAATTAATTTTCACAAAAGTGAATTATTCTGTTTTGGTGCAGCCAAAAGCCGGGTAGAAGATTATAAGAGAATTTTCGGTTGCCTAGAGGGAAGCTTTCGCTTTAAATATTTAGGAATCCCAATGCACTATAGGAAGCTTTCAAACAGACACTGGAGCTCAATAGAAGAACGATTCCAGAAGAAACTCAGTAGTTGGAAAGGAAAGCTTCTCTCCTCGGGAGGAAGACTAGTGCTGATTAATTCAGTTCTGTCAACCTTACCGATGTTTATAATGTCTGTCTTTGTCATCCCTAAAGGGGTAAGGAAAAAGCTAGATTATTATCGATCAAGGTTTTTCTGGCAATGTGATGAACACAAGAAAAAGTATAGGCTTGCAAAGTGGAGTATTCTCTGTAAGCCAAGATGCATGGGGGGATTAGGAATTTTAGACTTGAAAACACAGAATAAGTGTTTACTTAGTAAATGGCTGTTCAAACTTTTTAATGAAGACGGTCTTTGGCAGAATGTACTTAAAAGGAAGTATGTCAAAGATAAATGTCTTTTCCAAGTAGGTAAAGGCCCAGGGGATTCTCACTTCTGGGCGGGTCTAATGGAGGTGAAGGACCTGTTGTTGCAGCATGGTAAGTGTAAAGTTAACAACGGCCAACAAACAAGGTTTTGGGAGGATGTATGGATCAATAAACAACCACTAATGTGGCTGTTCCCTAACCTCTATAGGATTGTAAGAAAGAAGGGGGTATCAGTAGCCTCTGTGCTAAGTTCGACGCCATTGAACATTTCTTTCAGGCGGGGTTTAGCAGGGGACAGGCTAAGTGAGTGGTTCAGACTAGTCTCAATTGTTCTGACTGTTAATCTAAATAATAACAAGGATGGCTTCATCTGGCAGATAAAAAAAGATGGTGTTTTCTCTACACAATCTTTGTATAGGGAGATTATGAAAGAAGAAAGGGTCTCAAGGAATGAGATGTTCTGGAAAGCAAGATTACCTCTCAAAATTAAAATCTTTCTTTGGTATTTAAGAAGAGAGGTAATTTTAACAAAAGATAACTTAATAAAGAGGATGTGGAAAGGAGACCCAACCTGTAGCTTTTGTGGAAAACAGGAAGGCATCCAACATCTCTTCTTTGAATGCCGAGTGGCTAGATTTGTCTGGAATGCCTTGTTCATCACCTTCAATTGTCAACCTCCAAAAACTGTTTCTCACATGTTTGGGGCTTGGATTAGGAGATTCACTCCTGGGCTTAGAAATCAAATTATAGTGGGGATAGCTGCCATGTGTTGGGCTCTATGGTTGACTAGAAACGATGCGGTGTTCCAAAACTTAGTATCTAACTCTCAATTGCAGGTACTTTTCAGGGGGATTTACTGGATCAAGCAATGGTCCATGCTGTCTAAAGAGGAAGAGGGAAGAAATTTGAAGGAAGGTTGCAGACGCATAGAAGGTTTTGTACTGCAGTTCTTTGGAAACAATGGATGGAAGAATCAAAAGAGAATTGGGCTTTAGAACCAGGAAGCGCGGTGCCTGTCCAGTCTAGTACTGCTTTTGCTGTGAGTGTTTTTTTTTTGTCGGTCTGGCGCTGTTTGCTTCCTGATAGCTGGTAGCCCTGGTGTTTATTAGTCGCAAGGGAGCAGAGTAAGATAGGAGTTTGGAACTAGTTGGTGCTATGAGTGTCTGCTGGTTTCGTTGTATGTTTGCTCTTGAAGCTGGACTTTGGTCGATGGCCTGGTATTTTTGGTATTGTAAGGTTCCAGGCTATGTGTTTAGACTCTCCGCCTAGCGAACTCTGGACTATGTCCCGTTCTTGTAATACTTGGCTCTAGCAATCACTTATGATTGTGAAGGCCGGAATGTTTCATTCCTTGATAAAAAAAATGCACATATACAGAGGCTTGCTGCTACTCTACCACTATGTTTTCCCCAAGTGGAGGAGAAGAGAGTGACACAATTGATATTAAATGTTCAGGTCGTGTCAGTTCACAAGTTTAATTGCTAAATCTTTGCTTTTCAGAAGGAAAGGTTATGTATAGTGCATCTCCCTATATAAGTGTTTCTCTGTTTTCTGAGGACGTTAAATGGTAGGGTCTAGATGTTTTTATTTATATTTTCCCACTTGTGAGTATCACTAACAGATTATGTAGTCTCATAAAGCTTAACCATAGTGGTTACTTTTTAGCAATTGGAGGAGCTCTTAGGATTTGGTGATGCCAAGAAAAGTATTGCGAGGATTTGATATGGCTATTTTATTATCACTACTCCACCTATGAGGGCTAGAATCTTAGAAGATATAAATATTAGAAGATAAAATTTTGATCCACATCTAATTAAAATGCTAATCTTTGATCTCTCTTTGTTTGTTTTCTAATACAATACCAACATAGATACTGTAATTTCTGTCCGACTGAGACAAACTTTGGTTACCACTCTATGTTTCCATCCATATTTATAGTCTTTCCATTTCCACTTTGCATAGCACACTCATGTGTCTTTAATATGTGTTTAGTTTAGTTTCAGTTATGTTACCTCTTATCGCAGCCTATGTATTGTAGTAACTTTATGAATCCAAATTTTGGCTTTCTAATTTTGGTCTAATTAGTTGTTGCAGTGTTTTTTTTTCCTCAATGTTGCGTTGTTTTCCTTGGAGCTAACTTGATCTCTTGGAGTGGTAGGAAACGAACAACTGTATTCAGATATTAGCACAGAGTATAAGTCCTTTGCAAATGCAATGGCAAAAGTTACTTGGGTACACAAATTGCTTGATGAGTTAGGCATTGCTTATCCTATGGCGGCTTATCTCTGGTGCGACAACATAGGAGAAACATACTTGGTGAGCTAATCCAATGTTCCAATCTAGGACTAAATATATTGAATAGACTATCATTTTGTTTATAACAGCTTGAACAGGTGACTGCTAAACAACTTAATATTCGATCCATTAGCTCTAGAGACCAAATTGTAGATGGCTTCAGCAAAATGCTTCTGACAAATCTCAATCTCACGGCAGAGTTTGTTATTGACTGGGGGTGGTAACAGATGTCTCCGGACGGCTTTGTGTTGTGTAAAGTAGTTGTATAGATAACGACCACCCGTAGCTTTACTTGTATAGAAAGTAGATCTTGGTTGTTACCTTGTTCTATCTTCTTGTAATCCAAGTCTGTAACTGTAATATCACGTACGCTAGGGGATGTTCTTAACAAGGCATCATTTTGCACCAAATCTTACACCCCTAACCATCAAGCCAAAGCAAGTTTCACCGGCAGCAGCATCTCCGGAGACGGCAGACAGGTTCTACCTGAGTTCATTGTTGCTCGATGACGTTGGGAGCACTCACGAGCCATGAGTGATAGATAGGTTGGTGAATCACATATCCACCACTGTCTCCAGCCACAGAACCAGATCCATCGTATATATCGTGAGATGCCAAATGATGAGATGATCCACCACAAGAAAGTGAGGCAGGGAGAACCTTTTGAGCATTTTTTCCCCTTTAATTTTGGTTTGGTTTGTGAGATGCGCAATTCCATGCATGATTTCAATCCCATGTACGATGATGCATTGCAATTTGCAAATAAACTTTCACTAGCTAGGTAGCATCTCGTTTGATAGCCTGGAATCCTTTTTGTACTTGCAGTGGATATTTTGGCGGCGCCAATCATTGATGCTTTGAAACTGGTTGCTTTGTTCTGGATAAGCATGAGGAGGAGTTGTTACTGTTTGCACTGTTATAGCTTCGTAGGCCGTGTGGTATACGTGTCTAATTGTAAGACAAGCCTCAGGCCTTGTTTCGTAAAATTTTTGGTTTTTGGCTATTGTAGCAGTTTCGTTTTTATTTGACAAACATTATTCAATCATGGAGTAACTAGACTCAAAAGATTCATCTCACAAATTATAGGTAAATTGTGCAATTAGTTTTTATTTTCGTCTATATTTAATGCTTCATACATATGATCAAAGATTCGTTGTGATAGGAAATCTTAAAAAATTTTGCGAACTAAACAAGGCCTCAAATGGGCTACTGGATGGATGAGCAAATCCAGGACCAGGATGAAAAGCTGAGTGGGAGCACTGTTTGATACGGCTATTTAGGCCTTGTTTAGTTTAAAAAAAATTGCAAAATAGATATTATAGTACTTTTTGTTTTTATTTAATAAATATTGTTTAATCATAGACTAACTAGACTTAAAAGATTTGTCTTCCAAATTACAGGTAAACTCTGTGCAATTAATTATTTTTTAAAGATTCGATGTGACGGGAAAACTAAACAAGACCTTACCGAATGACATTTCGAAAAACCTAATTATTGGTGCCAAATCAAAACATGCCAAGTACTAGACTCTAAATGTCGCATCGGTTGACCTGTTTAAGTTCATTGTCTAAATAAAAATCAAGCACCGTAATATTATTTTTATATTTCCTCCATACTTATAAAGAAAGTCATTTTGGATAAAATTTGGGTTAAATATTGGGAATATAAATCATGATTAACTTTTAAGTTATTGAATTTGTAAATGTGAAAACCATATGAATAGATTTGTCTTGAAAAATACTTTCATAAGTATATATATACCACTTTTTGATAAATATTTTTATAAAATTAAAGAGTCAAAGTTAGGCTTTTGAGATTGTGTCGTTGTCCTATAAACGACTTTTTTTATAGATATGGAGGGAGTACACAATAATAACAAATCAGACAATAAATTTAGTCTCATTAGGTATAGAAAAAATTACATTGTATATATTCATATGAAGTGTCAGCACAAAAATTGAGGTGCAAAATTTATTCTTTGTATATATAATGATGAGTGGCTTAACATAACATGAGTATTTTGTAGTTCAATCCGGAAATGTACTAGGGTCCAAAAACATTTGAGAGACAATTCAAATCACAAGTCACAGAACAAACATTGTCTTGCATCAAGTAGCCCATAAACCATGCGCGCTTCGTTAACTGGGACTTGGGAGAAGCCTGTGCTGCAAGCATGGCCCATGCTTGTTTGATTCCAGAGCCCACGCGCACCAAATTACCTGGAAAAGCCCGGCCTACTTCGAACAAGGGATCTAGATAATCGAGTGCGGCCCATGCGTCTTTTTCGTTTTGTAGTTATTTTTTTTCAGGGGTATTCTATCTTCTCATTATTTTTTGGGAGTCATTAATCGGCTAATTTTCCTTCCGATTTGAGTCAAATTATTACTTTAGGTGCAGGCTGTGCAACCCACAATGCTCAACCGTCTATCGAGTATCCTTAAAAAGACACATGACTACAAAATGAAATCAGAGATCATAGGAAAATAATGAACACTGAAAAAGCTACAATATCATGAAAAAAAAAATGCATCACTTAAAAGGATAAGAAATCAGAACAAAAGCTAGAGATTCCAAATTAGGTAATCACCTCCGAACTAGAAACCAACAACATTTATATAATTCAAATGGAAAAAAAATAAAAGTTGACGGGCACGCCTTCGAATACGCTTCCAGTACAGAAAATGTGAACTGCATTGTTTCACACTAAAATAAAAAGCAGAGAAACATCTGTTTCTAAAGAATAGCAAAAAAAGATGAAGTTGAACTAAAACGACAGGATGCACACAACCTTCAGCCATATAGGCAGAACTGGAAGCAAACAGGTTGACTCAACGGCAATGAATTGGCAAGTGATCACAGAATGCATGTCATTGATCCTCCCTCCACCACAATTCGCAAGAAGTTTGAATGTCTGTTTTCACACAAGAATGTCACTTGTTGTGTCATTTAGAGCTTGTTCATTTGAGCTTATCTGTCGAATTTGCTAGCCATTCAACAGTATTTTTTATCTCACAATAAATCAGCAAACAATGTTTTCATCTATAACTTTTCTGTCAAGCAAACATGTCATTTAGTAGCCACGTTTGTCTTTTTTTTGAGCCTGTGGCAGCAAAAGATGCTGGAGTGGTTTGTTTGACGTTACTGCGTTCACATGCTTGACTGATCATGGTATTTTAGTGGAACGCGCTAACGAGCAGCACACACCGTTGTACGCATTCCTGTCATTTTCTGAATCTCCAGTGTGAACTCGCGTCGCGTGAGTAGAAAATTCATGTGCAACAAACAACACTGCAACCTTGTGTCGTTTACTACTACTGGTCAGTTGGGTACCCAAGTAGTAAACTGTTTCTGTCGTATATATATATATATCCTGTGGACTCCAACGAGTTACTCCTACCAGTAGAGCCATATGCACACATGCCACTTTGGATTCAGGAGGCTTGATCAGCAGCCGCAAGTTCTGTTTTTCTGCAAGTGTCACAGAAAAGGTTAGTACAGCAATGCACACTCAGTTGTTTGAATCACTGCTTGTTTTGCCTTCTTAGGAAGTTATATACAGAAAAACACAAGCTTTTCCTGTTTTTCAGCTGTGCTGACTTTATACCTTTTTTTTTCTTTTTCAGCATCAAAATGAGGCTAGTTTTGTGGCTTTGGTTCCTGCTGTTTTCCACATTAGTTTGGTCATCTTGGAGTTTGAGTTCAGATGGTGCAGCCCTTCTTGCTCTGTCCAAAAGCCTCATACTGCCAAGGTCCCTAAGGTCCAACTGGAGTGCTTCTGATGCAACTCCTTGTACATGGAACGGTGTTGGTTGCAATGGAAGGAACAGAGTCATTTCTCTTGACCTATCATCATCACAGGTTTCAGGATCTATAGGACCAGATATAGGGCGTCTGAAATACCTGCAAGTTCTCATTTTGTCTACTAACAACATATCTGGTTTGATTCCTCTAGAATTAGGCAACTGCAATATGCTTGAACAATTGGATTTGTCCCAAAACTTGCTTTCTGGCAATATACCAGCATCAATGGGCAACCTCAAGAAATTGTCATCACTGTCACTGTACTCTAAC
>Ga0182004_10000141_pt1 | contig 32922 bp, 20 predicted proteins | sample Sormic07211540_1_FD_120479 | JGI IMG/M metagenome (GOLD analysis project Ga0182004, IMG submission 120479) | Endophyte microbial communities from Sorghum bicolor roots, Mead, Nebraska, USA - 072115-40_1 MetaG | ecosystem: Host-associated > Plants > Roots > Unclassified | place: USA: Nebraska...
AAGGACTGAAACAATCATCTTCATAGTTGTAGGATGAAATTGAGCCTAAAACTAAATTTTGAGGACCTAAATGGCCATTTTAATAGTTTAGGGATGAAACTGAGCCTCGAATAATAGTTGAGGGACCAAAATGGTTATTGTGCCATTTGTTTTCATAGTTCTGAATTGTTTTCAATTAAATGTAAGGAACTGTGGACCTGTGTTGCACTTACTGGATAAGGTGAGTGGAGTTACCTTTGATAATCCTTCCTATAATAAAGGTCACTAGAATGCTAAAAAGAAAAAAAAAACAATTTCATAGAAACATCAGCAAAGCATGATAACTTGATACATAGGAAAAATAAACATGGACTGCATTTATAGGTACAGAAATCATTAAAGTCAGTTTTAGGCTTTTAGCAGTGCTTATCCTCAGGGGAAAAAATCATTAGTAACTGGATCTTCCTGGAGGAACATAATATGCTTTGGTAGATAACTCTTTGCAAAATCAGAATCAGCCTACACAGCTAATTTTGAGATGTGAGTTATTAGATTGAGCAAAACTTCAGTGGCAAATGTGATCCATTCAAATTTGTAGCAGCTGGCGTGTATACAGTTATTTGTAAGTTCCAAAACGGGTCCTTTTTACATCTTCACAGTCACATATTTCAGGTGGCAAAATCCTGATTCCTAATCTCAAAGTTGTTTGGTTTGTTTTCACTGTCTGCTGGATTATAACATCATTGTTTAGCTTTTGCTCCATGCACCGGAAGTGGCAGTAGAGATATTATGACAAGTCCATCAGCTGAGGCCCCAAATTGGTTTATGAGGGAACTATGCATTCAAAACTAAAATAAGCACTTAGCTACAAGTAATTCTTTAGCAAACATAGTCAAAGTTAAATTACATTTCCAGGTAACAAAGGCATGGCCAATTTGGTAAACACAAAATTGGTAGTATTTAACTAGTTAACTAACTACAGCCAATAAATTTAAAGGCATGTTATTAAGTGGATCAACCCACATTCCCCTCCTATTATTGCTTTCTCAATTTCAATAAACCAATAGCATTCCTAATACATGATTTTTGATATGGAAAGCTTAAGCTCAGTAGATTACCCAACAAAGCTTAAGCTCAGTAGGAACACTGGAGGTTTAAGATGCCTAAATTCTACAATACTAGTTTGTAGTTTCCATATATTCCCATAAAAAGTAATCAGGTTCCATTTTCTAAAACTGACATTAAGATGCATGCAATGTGTCTAGACCAAGAAATTTGGCATTGTGGCTTGTATGCATTTTTAATCATTCTGGGAAACAAAACCGGAGGAAGCTGAGGATGGTGTACCTTAATCTTGCTGCACATCAATGAAGAATGCTCAGCAGCCCAGAGAAAAATGACAAGGATGGCGAGGGAAACCCCAGCATGTGTGGAGACGATGCAGGTCTCCCCACCGATGTAGCGCAGCACAATGTGGCTTAAAACGGTTTGAAATGCATGATTACTTAAGCTTAAATCGTATTAGACTTGCACTGGAGACACAGTTGAAAATCCATATGGTAAGAGAGAATTGAATAAATAAAAATATTGCTAGCCGCTGTTTAAAAAAAAAACAGGCACCTGAGGGACTGAAGCATTAAATAATTTGTAAGCAAGGTTGACATGTGGAAATAATGACCTAACTATGATAGTACACGATACATGTATATATTGGGAGGATGACCAATTAATCCTGGTCATCCAAGCCCCATCCCAACACAATCAAGGGCCTGTATTATTGGCACTAACAGCTCTATGTGCCTTGGCCTAAGCCCATCCACAATACAAAGCCTGTCTAATATAATTGACATGAGACATGGAGAAACACCTGATGTGAGAATTGAAATACAAAATTAAAAATATAAATAATATATTTTTGAAAGTTTCAGGATGCACCAAATCAAGTATTAGTCTGTTGCAAAACAACCAGGTAAAAAAGCAATGCAAAAATACTAATATACTATCTTCTATCATCAATTATTATAGTGTTATTATCCACTGACCACTCATGTTGAGCACGTTGAATGGCATAGGAAGCTTCCCAATGCACTCACCATTCTAATAGTAGCCCAAACTTTGTATGGTTTACTGTGACACGAGGATAACACAGAGCTTTGTTACAAGACTAACATACCTCACCTGCAGTTAGTGAAGCTTAGAAGTACTTTCAGATTGAGAAGCTAGTAGTGGAGACAGTACATCAAACACTGGAATGTCGTATGAGGGTAAGATGAAGATGTCACTTTTGATGAGATGCAAATGGTAAGAACTTATATCTTTTATCTAATGCTCCCAATTCTGAACTACCTAATGATTTTCAGTTATCTCAAAATAATAATGTTGGTTAGAAAATGAAGGCAACCAAAAAAATGTGGAAGCTGGATACCCCATGAAGCTGCCATGTCATATGAGGCCACATTTACCAGCGCCATCGCAAGGGAGTCAGGGCAAATCATCTCAAAAAAAGAAAAAAAAAAAGGAGTCAAGGCAAAAGCTGTGTCGTCAAGGTGATTGCCATTTAGTTTATGTTTGCACTTAGTTCAGCTTGAGTTTGGTTAGTTTGCGGGTTCCCGGAGGATTTGGCTGTTAGAAAAATTAGGTTTAATAGGAGATTAGTTGATTACTTGCATATGGGGCACGTGTAATCTGGCTATCTATATCTAGGAAATTAAGCAAGATTAATATTCCTCCACCTCTATCTCTTCTGTCAAGCATTGGAGTCGTGCAAGACAAATACCTCACCCTCCGTTTTGACCAGGTTACCTTGCTCACCACACACCATTAATATTTGCAGAGCTGCAGAACCAGCATGTTCAGTTAGCTTACACCTTGATTCTCAAGTGATGAACTTTCGTAATTCTTAGAAGTATAGCATCTGTCAATCTAGAAGTATACGGAGTACATAAAAACTGAAGCATCCATAAAATGAAATTAGAGAAAATTTATGAGTTGTATTGAAGATACATTAGTATTTGAACGTGTAATCAGGATAGAGGATCCTAAGAATCACTACACTAAGATGAATAATTACAGATTATTTGGTAGAAAAATGTGAACGTGGATTGTTGAGATGACCCAAACCCTGACGTTCGTATGTACAGCAAAGCAAAATATGGAAAAAGTAGCACTGAAAACTCACTTGAACAAAACAACAAACAGGTGCATGGCATGGCCTGGTCTGTGTGATCTCACCTTGGGTTCGAGGGAATGCAAAGTGTTGACGAGCACATCCTACTATCCTACCGACTGGGAGACTGCGGGTACCGCGAGAAGAGGCGACGAGCCGTCTGCGGCTTGATCTCGGCCGCCCCATGCCTTCACGCCTGCCGGTCGCCTGCTCCGCCCGCCAGATGCCGTGCCTGTGGGCTCTGTGTGGTGGCGGCTTCCACCAGGGGGCCGTGCTTCACGCGTTCGCTAAACGCGTGCTGCTTCGCGACTTCGCGGAGCGGCCGCTGTACGTCGGACCATCGCCGAGATCGAGATGGCTGTCAGACCCGGCAGCCCCGTCGATGAACTCCTTTTTTTTTTCTTTGGAAGGGTGGTCGATGAACTCTGTTGGTGTTGGGGGCGTGGGCTCTGCGACGAAAATAGGCCGGGTCGAGCAGGGCCGGGCCGGTTTCAAATCAAAATCGAAAATGGACCGACCGAGCAGAATTCTTTTATTCGATATCCCAAATTACTCCATCCCAAATTACAAGTCATTCCATGAATCTTGAAAAGACAAAGTATCTCAAGTTTCACCAAATTTATATAATAAAATAATAGCTATTATAATACCAACTAAGTATCATTAGATTATTCCTTAATTATATTTTCATAGTATACTCACTTTATATTACAATCTTAGTATTTCTCTCTGTAATTTTGGTCAAACTTGAAAATGCTTTGACTCTTCAAAATTTTTGAAATGACTTATAGTTTGAGATGGAGGGAGTAGTTATCAATATAATCATTACTCCCTCGTCATTCTTAGTTTCCAATAAATCAAATATTTTTAACTTTCATCGATTATAATTATATATATATATATATATATATATTTGTAATGCATAATTAGTATCATTAGATCCATCGTTAAATATATTTGTATAATAAATTTATTTAGCGATACAAATATGGCTAATATTTTCTATGGATTCAGTCAAATTTGAGAAAGATTGACCAGCACATATCGCATAGCATCATTTTTTGAGGCGGAGGAAGTATGTAACAATATTTCTTATTTATTTGTCTTTTTTTTTCTTTTCAAACCAGAATGGTTGTTGATGACTTGTTATGCATGTCCCTTCTTGGAAGTGAGAAACATCATATTTTAGAGGCTATAAAATGTATAGATTTGGGATTATGGTCCAATTGTTAACTTATTTTATTTGATGCATTTCATAATACAATATTACTTATTATGATTGTATATTAATCTTTTATCTCATTTCTTTATAAGTGTTGATAGTATTTATGATCTATAATAGTAAGAAAATATTTACATTAGGTCATGCTTCCCACTAGGTCAGCACCTTTTTAGCTTAAATGGTTGACCTATGTCCCCTAAAATATTGGCCTTGAGGCCATGGACCATGCCCAAGGCCATGTAAGAGGCAATCCATTTCTATTCTTGTTGCGGAGTGATGGTAACGATGATGGACGCGTGAATGGGGATGGCAACACACATGCGACGGGGGTACTGGTGAGTTAGTTTCGCGCGATAAGCATGACTGGTGACAACGGTGTGCCCACCACATCTAATCTTCCTTATTGTGCTAGCATAGTTGTTGTTAAGTGATACAATGTCTATAGAACACTTGTTCTTTAGATAGCAACTCCATGCACAATGAACTCATGGTGGTCGAGTTTTAACCTTGAGTCTTAACTTGCGATATTTGATTCACCCATTATCCACTTGATCTCGAGTCCTCAATTGCTTTGCTTGGCTCTTGATTGCTCTTTTATCATCAACTTTGATGAATTCTTTGATCATCTTGTCCCATCAACCCTTAGGGATGTCTTGATTTTCATTCTCTACGCATTAATTGTGGCCTAATTTTAAATCTTGATTCTCCAAATTGTATGCTAGCCAGATATGCCAAGTGGACAAAGATATGAAAGTATCTATATGAGTACCATGTTAGAATAGAATATGGTGAAAAATAAGCAATTCTGATAAGAGGTGGACCTTAAATGTGTCCATAAATTCCTAATATTTGCTCCATATCTCTTAAAATTATTATCCCATGCAGGGAGAGTTGCTGGATTAGCTTGTTATTTTGAAAAATACTGCTATATGATAATGCAACAACATCTAGCTATATATCTAGGGTCCGGGTCAAAGAGATGCCTTCAAAAAATCAAAACCCACAGACTATTGATGCTTAAGAATATGTATGCATTATATACTAGATTACAAGGAACATTGTATGCTGGCCTTAGAAACTCCCATCGACTCGATATGGTGGTACTGGTAGTAGTGGCGAAGAACAACCTCGCATGTCAATTCCATCAAACCACACCACCCTTCTCCCGACACCACTCCAATGGTCTAGAACCCTTGCTCCGACAAATCTATGCGCAGCCTGCTGCCTTTCTCGCTAGCTCGAACTGAGCGAACAACATCATGCTATATTCCTGGATCAGCCCGAACCACGATCGAGCCCATTGGTTATCCAGCTTTGTCCCCATCGATCCGTGTATCCCAGGCCATGGATTAGACGCGCGGCTCCCAAAAGCAAAGCTCCCCGCCTCATTCGCGTAACATGCTTGGCGCCGGCCGAATTCTCTCCTTATCGCGTCCGATCGAGCTCCCATGCCGTACCCACCTGCTCTCGACAGCCCGGCGTGTCGACCGCGGACGGGCGTGCGCCTCGCTTCGATCGTCGTTCATTCCCCGGCCGGCCCGCAAATGATTCTCCGCATCCGTCCGGCTGCTTTTCATCAATCATCAGTCTTCCGCTTTAGTTTTCCGGTGCGCCGTGCCCCGGACATAGACGGTTTTCCGGTGCGCGATCAGCCCCGCGCGCGGCCGGCAGCCGGCAGCAAGCATCGGTCGCTGTCGTTCCCGTTCCCGTCACCGTGCCCCGTGCCCGCGCGTCGCCGTCGACGGCGAACAGGATAAAAAGGCGGGGGGCGGCGGCCGCATCTGCGACACGTCGGCGCGGGCCTACCGGCGGGCCATCGGCCGATGCGAGCTGCCGCGCGGGGGGGTGCACGTGTAGGCTCCGAATCCGAAAGATATGCGTGCAGCGATTATTGGGTAACCACAACAACCACGTACGTGAGGGCGAGGAGCATTGTGCTGCTCTGCCCGGTGCCGGCCCCCTCGCGTTCCAGATCGCCCTGCAGGTATGGAAAAATCGCGAGAGCGAATCGGGTCGTGTGGACGGGACGCCGGAGGCTGCCGGTTTCACGTCGATTCCATGGGAGGGACCCCAGCCCCGCCGGCCGCTAGCTGCTGCTGCCACCGTGAGACGGTACGGTGCCGGCCGCGGCGCGAGTGGGGTCTCGACGGACCCGGACCTGGAGAGATCTAGCTCGATCTCGGCGCGGCGGAATCTTGGCAAGGATATAGAGATAAGGATGATCATCGCCGGGCCGGGCCGGGGCGCGCCGCGATGTGTGCAGTGCCCGCGTACGTGCGCCGTGCATGTTCTCATGTTCAGATAATATCTAGCTATCTATCTATCTATCTATCCTCCAGTCCCCACTGCCGGCCGGATCAGGCACTTGATCGGGCAGTGTCAATGTGTCCGTCACGCACGTTCTCGGGATAAACAGATAGTAGATAGATGGATTATCCAGTCAGGATAGAGACGACTACTGCATGATGATGACACGGTACGAACGTGTTGATGTGCCACCAGGCCCTAGCTGTAGTGTATCAAGCGCGCGCCTGATACGATTACAACGACATGCATCGGTCTGGAATTCTGGAGCCTATGGCGGCGCGACAGATGTGTGGACGAAATCGGAATGCCACGCACGGTGCGTGTTGCGTTGCGTGCGCGATGCAGCTGTCTCTAGCTTAGGTTAGCTTAGCTAGGTAGTTGTCGCCAATGCAATGCGGGCAACAAGTGAGCAGATCAGGTTGGCCAACTCCTCGGAACAGGCGGAGAGCGAGATGCGCGACGATCCCAGTTGGCAAAGGTTCCTCCCTCTCGCATTCAAAGATCCCGGCGTTGAAATATGTTGCGATCTTGCTGTGGCTTTTGGACCATCCCAACCAACCCCCAAGTCTCCAAGGTCCCCAACCGATGGAGTTCGGCAGCGCATGGCATGTGCAAGCGGCGGTCTAGCTATCTCCAGTCTCCGCCCCACACCATATCTCACCATCATGGTCCATGCACACGCTGATCGACACGACGCACATGCAAGAAAGATGGAGGTCCCTATGACGACAGGGCTACACAGGTGCCGTGCGCTCGTTCGGGATCGAGTACACGCAGGATCGAGATCGACCGGCCGGCGGCGGCCGGCCGGGCAAATATTCGCGTGCACTCGTGGTTGCCTGCCGCAGTTTGTTTCGTCGCGGACACTCCAACGTCCGTGCGCGACGGACGGACTAATTATAAACTCCATCTCCATCGCTCGGACAGCTCGTGCGCGGCGCGACACTTGTTGCTGACCTCGCGATGCACGGAATCGAACGCACGGAAAGAATCCGGCACGGAAAGAGAGGCTGGCCGCGCGGGGCAAATAAAAGGCGTGTGGGTAGCATGCAGGAGCAGGACTGGGACTGGGAGTGGGCGGGGGGACTGCTTCGGCAGTGGATATTCGTCGGCGTGGCCATCGATGGCCATGGCGCGGCCCGCGGGCGGGGTGGAAAGACCGAAAGAGCCAAAGACAGGAGGGGTGATGATAAGGGCGTGGCTCGACATCACCGCCGGGGAAGGGGAATGGAATCGATGAGGTCAAAGGGGGGCGTGGGACTGGGACTGGGACTGCGATGCAAGCAAGCAGACGGTGGGGTTCATAGGTTGGGTTGGGTATATGCCGTGTCCAGCTCGCGCCAGACCCCAGTGGCACTGGCATGTGGATTCTTCGCCAGTGCGAAGTCAGAGTGTACACGAGTGTGATGCGTGATGCCTGTGATGGGAATCTCTATCTTTTTATCTGCTAGTTCCCGCACTGAGCGTCCCATTTCGGACGCCTGGGATCGCTGCCTGGCCGGAGCTTTTTACCTGGGACTGGGAGGCTGTAATCCAAACAGGTCCTAAATGCTTGATCGATCCCTCTAGGTGGAAAAGGGAAATGGGAAGAGAGATTAATCCAAACCCATGTTTGGGTATATGGTTTGGGAAGAGAGAGGGTTTGGGTTAGGGATAGGCCCGGGTTGGGTTTGGATGGGATAGGCTGAAGTGGTATGCAAAATTACTGTATTGCCTTTGAAAAAGCTGACTCCATACAAAGCTCCGTCGCTCATAATACTAAGGGTATTATGGTCATAAAAATTTTATTTTCTATCTCTATTCCACTTCATGCAAAACAAGGGTATGGGTTTGAAGTCTTATATTGCTATCTCATACCCACTCTCACTCCTTTCTATCCTTACCCATGTACCTTACCTATCTAAACGCCACTCTAGGATTTTTGGTCGATCTTCGTGTTGCATCTGCAGACGGTAGAGGACATGGGAACAACTTTTTTTTATTTAAAAGGAACGCCTTGGAGATAGAAATTAGACTTGTTTGTGTCAAATGCCGAGAAAAACTAGCCTAAAATGTCATTCTTGAGCTCGACTTTACTTTAGAGAGTTGTAGAGAAGCGTGACAAAGAAGAACACACACATGTCTCTAGAAATTAATTGAGTTGCAAGTCTCTAGTTATTGACATGCTCAAAACGATTGATCAAAAGAAAATTTTGAAACGAATTGATCTAAAGGATATATATATATATATATAATCACCGCCAATAATAACCATTAGATCTATCTATTTTCTAAATAATTTCCTAACTTTGTCATCATAAAAAATTGATAACCTACCCTTCTAAATTTGTATCTAAATTACACACATCTGCATTATAAAAGATAACATTAAGTAACTCAATTTGCATCTAAATTACTCAACTACTCCCTCTATCTTCATTAACTGTCATTTTTGGTTTCTATGCGAAAGTTTGATTTGATTTGTAGAAAATATGTGCAACATTTATATCTCTAAATTATTTATTAAAAACTAGATTCAAATATCTAATTACTGATATTAATTATGTATCATAAATATTAGTATTTTATTATATATTTTAGTCAACTATGTTTCTTGGGAAGCGAAAATGATAAATATTTAAGGATGGAGGGAGTATGTCATTATAAAATTTTCTTTCAAACTAACAACATTTGCATCATATAAGACAATATAAATTAAACCCTTTGATTTATATCTAAAATATTCATCTATGTTGATTTATATCTAAAATATCCATCTATGTTGATTTATATCTAAAATATCCATCTATGCTATTATTAAAAAATGCTTCAGTAACCATAAAGTAGGCCATTTATGTTTCCAAATTCCACATTTTACCACTGTTATATTAAAAATAGACATTAATGCTACTTTCCACCACATAGACCGAGCAAACATTAGTACATTTATATGATAAATATTTATTCTAATATTTTATTAATTACAAAAAATCCCTTGCCATGACATGGACAATTCACCTTAAATTATATTAATACTTCTTGGAAATAAAATTATAAATTGTTACTATAGATTAGTCTCTATATTTTTGTTGAAATATTATAACATATTTATACTTGTTATTTAAGCACTGCATGTTTATAAAACAACACTACTGCATATATAATTATTTGATGTAGCTAATAGAATCAAGATCTTAAGTGCCTTAGTGTAGGCTAAAATAATCTTTTATGACGTTGTAGTTACTAAGAGTGTCGCTTAGGATCTAGAATATATTATTCTAATAACATAAAAAATGTTTGAATAAAGGTATAATAAGCACTAGAGTTGAAATTAATACATTTGCACGACCAATAAAATCAAAAGATGAAAGCCAAGATATGGATTCAAGAGGTTATACAACAAGAGCTGATATAACTTAAACTTATGTTTCAACCTAATACATGCATAATAGAAAACTATATTGGTAAATTTTATCATAGTCGGATAGATATTATAGACTATCTAATTGCCTATTGTGTTAGAAAATAAATAAAGAGGAGGAAAAATAATCAAATTTGATTAGTTGTACGTCTTAATGTACGGAGCATGTAAGTCCTAAACCCCAAGAGGGGATGAATCGGGTCTACAAAAACTTACTCCTAGAGCTATTCTTGATCTACACTATAAAAAGACATAAACTAACTAGTATGATATGCATCTTAGGTTTTTCTAATGTGTCTTACCTTACCCAACCCACAAAGACTTTTGTAACCTAGAGCCAATTCTACCAATTAGCCTAGGCTAATATTAAAAAAATGAAGGTCACACAAGTCAATAGATTGTAAAATTCCAGGAGGTGAAAATTTATTTTTGTCACAATAGTTGCCAAAACACAAACGCTACTCCATGTTGGAGCTCCGCAAAGGATATGCTTGCGATCACCAAGGCTTACCCCGATCATGATGTTGTGCAAGGAAGAAAGGTCACTGCCAACTAAGAGAAGTGTCCTAAGCCACTAAGTGTCACCACTTATCACCGAACTATCTCGGTAACCAAGACATCATCCACAATGAAGCTTCTCCACCAAGAGAAGTAGTCTCCTTGTCCCCCACACACCAAGGCACATGTTGTCTATTCACAAAAATCTTAGAGGACAGACGTCCACTAGAAGGTCACTAAGATCTCAAGTGACCTAACTCACCAAGATTACAAGGGCGCAATAACACAACACTCAAGATCTAAGGTCTAACCCTCACAAAGATGAACAATGGAATCTATCTTTTATGCTTTGGAGGATGTGATCAATATGCACTTGAGATGTGGTCATGTCCATGAAGTGTAGGATTAGTTGCTATAACTTTTAGTAGCTTTAGAGCACTCCAAAAACACCATACAAATAAGTAAGTGGGAACCTATATATAGCACATACAACCCTACTAGTTGTTTGAAGTAAGAATAAACTTTTATGTGCTTCACCGAATTATTTGTCATAGTATGGAATAGTAGAATTAGAGCATACGATAGTACTTTGTGAATTATGTGCATCTTTACTTTATGAATTAGTGAGCACTAGATCATGCAATGGCATTATTTTGACTTGTTGTCTTCTGGATAATTGGTCATATCTCTTAGCTCCAGGATCCATTTTTTTATGATCTTGTACTCTTTGGAAAGCTTGTGAAGTGCTCTAGAAGATTGCCAAAGAATACTCCTAAAATAATTCATCAGATGATCAAATACTACACTAGATAACCCATCAGATTCTCCATGGGCCATCATCTATTTAGCCCATTGACTTCTCAGTAATTTGGCCATATCTCCTAGATCAGAAGTCTATTTTGTAGTTTATATAATGCTATGAAAAAATAATGCATCGAATAAGTTTAGAACCCAAGTGAATCATCTAGTGAACACCGGTAAGTTGTGCATGTGTTGATGCTTTGGTATTTTAGTTATTTCTTTTTGCTTTACACTCCCTATTTTGACGATCCTCAATTTATTAGAAAACTTATGAAAACATCTACGACTTGAACATGATATTAAATTGATTCTAATAACTATAAAGTCATGAAAAAGTGCAATTTGACTCTTTTGTTTGTCCTAGCCTTAAAGTATTCCTTTATTTTTATTTTATTTATTTCTTTACTATAGTTTTAGAAAACCTATGACAACATCATTTCATAACTCATATATTAGTCCTAGTGATTGCATCATTATCAAAATAACCAAAACCACATATGATCATGCACATGGGTGCATGACCCTTGCAACTAAATTTATACATGAAAGATTAAGATATTATATGGCATAATGTATATAAGTCATATTAGTTGATGTGCTAGTATTACTAACTTGCATTTGAAAATAATAAAAATCAAGAATTGACAATTATCAAGTTAATACTTGAGATGCCCCTTCCAAATTTGCAAGCACCCTTGTACTAGTTGGGTTCTCATTAGGAGTCGTGCAAATTGTCCTATGACAATTGTCTACAAGTGAGTTTATTTAAAATTATAGCAAATAAAGTTTTTACATGAGTTCCTAAGTACAACACTAAATGCACATGCACATGACAGGCGCCCCTATTTTCATGAACATTAGCTAGAGGCGGAGGAGGGGAGCATGGGGCCAAACACCCCTAATGTTGTTGTTGGAATAGGGTATATTCTCTAATTTTAAGTCAACCTAGACACCCTCTTTTATATTAAATGAATATATATGGTGCACTACTCTTAGATATTGATAATTAGTATGTACTGTATTAGTTTATCTTCAAAATCCAAAACTTATGTTTGTTATCTTTACTAAACTGGAGTCTGTGTGTACTTATGCATGTATATATACATACATTGTTTGTTGTCATCTTGGCGATCTTTATGTTAAATTCATAACTCCCCTCCTGGTGGCAATTGACCAGAATCAGAACTAGCCCGACCAATCCAAATGATCACATTTCTTACCATGTTATGCACTTATAGATGATATCTTACCATGCTATGTGCTTACAGATATACAAATATTGCTACAGTTGGTCCTCTTTTCTGCATCATCTCACATGTCTTTATTGGCCTACCTACTATTTCTATGCGTATCTGTGCAACCAACTGCTTAACCCATCACCAACGACTCGTCATCCCCACATAATGCCTGGTCATCCTCTTTTTTGCATCATCTCCCATGTCTTTATTGGCCTACCTACTATTTCTATGCGTATCTATGCAACCGACTGCTTAACCCATCACCGACGACTCGTCATCCCCACATAATGCCTGGTCATCCCACCGCTTGACCCTTGCCGCTATTCCTTGTTATCCGTGTCAAATTGTCTCTATCTCCTACCACCTATGCTTACCTATACCTGCATTGCATAGAGTTGGTACGTCACTGTCTCTTTTTATCAACAACTACTATCAATGAACCTCTTTCCACGCATGGTTGACGTGTCACCTCTTCCTTTTCTTTGTTCGCTTACGCCTCTAGCCTCTTCCACCTTAGGTTGTACCATTGCTTTTTAACATGTGTTTGTCTTTGTTGTCTCAATTCATTGGCAGAATGTTTTCCCCTATGCCCACTTCAACTTACAAAGCTCATAAGGATGCACTTCCTTGACAATACAAGCCATTACTATTTCTCTCTTTGTATCCATTTTTACGCCCATTATTCTATTTTGAATCTTGACATTGTCCAGCGGATGTGTGCTTCAATAACACCAACGTCCCACCAGTCCACAACACATCAGTATCTTGCATCCTAACATGATACCTTGCCACCTCACCATCGAACTGTCATAGATATGACAAGTTTCCATTGTCATTTTCCTTTACATCAACCTTTCAATTGATCTAAGCTATTCGTTCGTGGTTGACGTGACATATTAAATCACTTCTTTTCCTTTGCTTACCTTTGCCACCAAGTAATTGTCGTGGCACCGCCCTTCTCACTTCTCATGTCCATATCTTCAACCGACCAACCGTTTTGTTTGCTTGGTTGATGTGCCACCACATTATCTCCCTAGTTTGCTTCTATTGCTAGGCCACCGCCTAATCAATGTGCCACCATCACGTCTAACCTTTTGTCCGCGCCTGTTGTCTCTGCTCGCCGCTGAAGTGTAACTGTCCCTTTTCAACCCTGGTGCCTATACATCGCATTGTACCACACACAAGTTTATGATACTAAGAAGATATAATAATGTTAGAAAACACGTTATTAAATAGATGCCTATCTTGATTGTCGCCGTATCTACGTGCCACCACCTCTTTCTATCCCCTGCCTTTACACCACCTTGCATCACACACTATTCTTACTTTAAGATTTTAAAACAAGGTATAATATTAGGGAAATGCTTTATACATATGAGTGCATCAATTGATTACCACCATATCGTTGCCCCTGAAGTTAATTTGCATTTATTTCTTTAAGCTTTTTACTACCCATCCTGCTCTATATTCAAACACTTCAAAAAAATTCTTGTTTTCCTAGCACATACTATGAAACTTGAGGCAGCATCACTAGGTTTACTGCCCCAACTACCTCAGTAGTTGGAAGATAGGCTACCTTCAAACATGCAGGAGACATGGATGCCTGGCTGCCTGCATTAAATAAAAAGATTTTCCTATGGCACACAGTAATGGGCGGGCATATCTACCTTTTTCCATACAGGTCCTTCTAGATCGAGGAAACTACACACCGAAGTCCCTGGCCCGGGCCTTTAAATGCGGGTCACGCATGGAGGCCGGAGCACAGAGCGCCACGAGGCGAGCAGCCGAGTGTTCCCTAGAGTCCCCGTCTCTCCGCCGCCGTCTGCAACCGCTTCACGTGCCCTAATCCCTCGCAGGTCCCCTTTTCGACCCCAAATGGAGCCGAAGAAGTCCTCTGCTCAGCACCAGCCCCATGCCATGGAGCCCAAGAAGTCCTCTCCTCGCGGCGCCGGGGCCGCCGCCGCCACCGAAGCCGAGTCCCCGTTGAGCAGCTTGTTCTACCCGCCGGCGCCCGCGGTACGTTTCTTGGCGCCCCTCTCCTGTTCGATGCTACGCCTCGTTGTCAGGTTGGAGATCGACGTGGAATTTTTTTCTTTAACTTTATTATTTACGATGATGCAGATGGGTTTCTTCGCGTACAGGCGCGTTCCTAGTTATATACCATAGTTTTCCCTTTTCCATTTTTGTTAAGTTTGGCGTGTTTCGAATGTGGATACGCCCCTTTTTCATAAGGATGTGCTATTATCGTAGAGTATCGTTTTCTAAACACAGTTTTAGAGGATTATTTAAGAGTGATGGTGATATGAGTACTTAATTTCCCTAAAAAATGTTTATGAATATATTTTTCAAAACATTTCTTCGCTTTTGGTATATATTAGTAAAATTCTTTCTTCGTTTTTTTCCCTTTCGTTTTCAAGGCAAATGGGAAAGATCAGGACTTGTACAGCATTCTTTACAAAGGGCAGAGCGGGAGCGCACAAGCTGGCATGACAGGTAGTTGTGGAATTACCCGGTTTCGTCTTATTTCTGTTATCCTATATGCTATTACTATTAGGAGGAACTGTTGTGCTATTAAAACCGAAGAGCCTTTGTATCACGAAAATAATTACATTCCCATAGTTTTCCTTTTTTTTAATTATATTCCCAGATGAATCTTAGGAATCATGTAGGAACCATTTGCTTAGATGATAGATACAGTGTGTCAGTGTGTGTATTGTTTTGTCGACTCATAAATACTTTTAGCCTCCAACTTTGGTCTCCATGACTTTGGACTGTTTATTATCTGGGTTGATCATTTTACTTGTTGTAGTTGGGAAGCATTGAGGGTATGACATAGCTGGAAATTTATTGAACAATGATTAGTTTGATATTTTGATCTCGACTGAACAAAGATTGATTTGATGACCAGATGGTAAACCACAATGGTCTCCTTCCAAAAGTCGTACTGCGTACGCAAAGGATGGTAAACATTCACCGCCTTATGATTCAGTTGATACGTCGTGTTTTGGATCATCTGTGCATTATGGTGGTCGAGAATATTTCTACGGCAGCTCTACAACCAAGAAAGCATCAGAATCCTCCACTGATGTAAGAATTACTGAACCTAGAAATAGAACTCTTTCTTGTGCTTTGTAGTTCACATTTTTTTAGATCATCATGAATTACTCTGCACTCCTGCAAGGCTTTGAATTTAACATGTGTGTTTTCAGTACAAAGGGGACAAGAAAGATCCAGCCGCAGATTCTCATGGTGACTGGTGGCAAGGTATATCATTATTTTAATATTGAAACAGATATCATAACTATCTGTTCAAGCTTCTGATCGTTAACTCTGTTTTTTTTTCTTTTGTGGGGCTCACAGGCTCATTTTATTACTAAGAGAACCTGGTGGCCTCTCCTTGGAGAACAAGGTACCAAGTTTGTTGCTGTACTCACTTCTCATGTCCATATCTCACATTTTTGTACCAGAGAATCCTTTTCAAATTCCATATTAATACTCAGCTGATAGTTCGTAGATACCCATGTTGGCTCACTTGGCCTATGATACGTTACGTGTAATCTTAGTTCTTCATATAGAAGGGAGCATATGCTCTCTCCTTTTCCAAAAGTCAGAATATATAGTTCTAGCATGACGTGAATTTCTCAAGGTATTCTCTCTGAGAAACCAAGTTTATATTTATATCTCAAGTGATAAAGTGTCCAAACAACTTTTTCCTAAAGAGGATGCCCAACCAATTCCACTCCTATGATGAAATCCTGTTAGTGCATAGTTCAACGCTTAGTCTATCTTCCATCTCTCCCTTTCTTGTTTGCAGTATTAACCTATAAAAAGAAAGCTTATTTATTTGTTTCATTGTTTGTGTGTCTCGAGCTGTCATCATTTTTTTGGTAGACAATTAGTTTTTCAGAAGAACTAGCTGCCAGATTGATGTACAACGATGCGCCTGTGGAGAATGGCCAGTGGGTGGGTTGGGATTGACTGTCTTGGAGTGAAAACTTTGATTAACATCTACCTTTATGTCATTTTCATATGGTGTAGGAAAATAATTAATTACTGCTGTTTCTGTATTGATTTGGCTGATGATTAGTTACATCGTTTTCAGTATGGTTACATGGGCTAGCATTGTTGTCACGTAAACCCACCTAGAGTGAGAAGCCAATCAAGGAAAGCACGCCTGACTATTGAGCGCCCTGATGTGATGTTTCATTATATTGGAGTGTAAGAGGGACCTTAGATAATAGTGTAAATTATCTCCACGACTTAGTTCCATGTCAAGAAGCTATGCAGAATTTAATTTTAGTTAATCTCTATTGATCTCCTACATTACTTGGCTGCTATTCCATCTTTCATGCCATCGTTTTTTCTTTAGATTATATAGTATATCTATAAGAACTTGAACTTTGTTTAGGGAACGAGTATGTGGCAAATTTATGCTGTTGTGATAAGGTTCAAATCGTGAAAATCAATTTATTAACAGTTCTTCTGTAAAACATAGAAATGCTTACTTTGCTAACATAGAAAATCAATGACAAGGATCTGGGTTCTTTATGAAATTGAAAATGGAGATAGGAGCCAAGCCCAAGCATATATGTAACTGATGATCTTCCTGTTGTTATGCAGCCTTTGAGGAATAGTATTTATTTATATCATGTTATTACTTTTGTCAGTTTTCCTCACAAATCTATTGGGTTCTGTATGACAGGAACAGAAAGGGGAGGCAGTGAAGCTCTATTTCCTTGACTGCTAGTATTATCTGTGTCATAGTGGACCCGCTTTCGTCCAATCCAATGGTGTTGCCAGTATTAAGAAGCATCACCTCACCTGGGCAGATGTAGTGTGTGTCTTTCATAGTCTCTGCGTTAGATGTGCAATGTAATGAAGCTGTAGCACAGTATGAATTAGATTGCATAAAAGTGTCCCTGTCGATTCCGCCAGTAATATGAGCGGTTTGGTATCTGACTCCTTAGAGTCAAATGTCTGTACAAGTGGATCGTCGCTCCAAAGCAAAAAAATAATGTGCTGGAGAAGCGGCGATGACTTGGCATTGTACACCTTTACCAGTTGGAATTTGACAGAAGTTTGGGAACTGTTCTTGTCAATTACATTTTACAGTATTATCGACTTCAGGGAAAAGAAATACTTTTATTCCAAAGTTCAGGCATTATTACAGCCACATTATTCTGGGGATCTGTGAAAAGTAAGATATGACGCAGGTAACGGCATATTGCTAGTCAGAGTTTGGAGTCCTTCAGGTGCCAGTGCCACTCTGCCAGCCATCACTTTGCTCCTCGTGATCACTTCATGGCAGAGTATATGCTGTACAGTGAAAAAACAGACAGTGAGAAAGGGCAGAATAAAGCAAATGATGTTGACGCCATGTTATTATCTTTCAACAAAAACGATGAGGGTCGCAGGGGGGACGCTTACGGCCGCACTTGTAGCCGACGGGGCGGTTGGCTATGGCGCAGCGCTTGGGGATGGTCATGGCGACGGCAGGCTTGACGCCGGCCTTCCGCGCGGTGTCGGACAGCATGACGGCGCACAGGCACTTGGGGCTTCTCCCGATGGCGCGCACCTGCGCGCAGCAGCTCGGCGGCACCGCGGCGCGCGGGTTCTGCGTGGCCGCCGCGCACGGGGCAAGCTTGAGCGCCACCTGGTCCACCGGGACGCGGCCGCACTCCCCCGCACCGTGCGCCGTCTCCAGCCCGGCGAGGCCGGCCACCAGGAGCATCGCGACGACGCAGAGGCACCTCGCCTGGAGCTCCATTTCTTGATGCCTGGTAGTGCACTGCACCTCACGCTCTGCTGCTGCCTTCACTGCACTACACTGGACTCTGAAGGCTCTGATGAAGTGATGGCCTCCTCGGCATCACGGAGGTGGCTATATATACAGTCCCGGGGCCTCGAGCGTGGACGGGAGCCATCATGGTTTGCTTGAGGTTTTGCGCGGCTCATGGTGTGAAACGGCCGAAGTGGACGCTGCACTAGCGTCGTCTTTGTGCTGCATGCGCCGAGCTCTCCGTTTAAGTAGCATTACCTACTGCTCTCCACTATGGTGAGACAGGGCTTAACGACCATACAGCTCTCTTTGCAGTCTCTGAACAGCTGCCACGTAAATGGCCTGTGATCGAAGATTCGACTACTTTGTCAGATCACAATCATCACGGGCATGTCGGCGGGCTGACTTTAGGATTGCAGAGCAGGCCGGAGTTCTTGAAAACGCGAGAACCGAGTGACACGGTCTTCTGCAGGGTCCTGAGAAACCTGAACTACGGAGCTCTAAAAACTTGTAGCAGCAACAAATTTTACCTGGGGTTTCACCAGTGAGATCAGACCCTTTTCTACTGAAGCCAGTGAAATCTGACTCCCAGGCTCAAACTTTGCTTGAAACGCAGCCCAGCCATGAGTTTGGAATGTTAGATGAGCGCTGGGTTGCAATAAGAAATGGCTATGTTTCGGGCCAAAGACCATTGAAAGGTACTAATTCTGAGAACTGGACAAAGAGTTGGCTTTCACATCCAATGTCCCCAATCTTTGTTAATTTCAACCATAGAAATTCAACAATTTCAGATCAGACTGAAACTCCCCGTACAGTTTATGTAACAACTAACAACACCCGTCTATGCTAATAGTACTGTAGACCAGATCATCAGGGCATCAGGCTGTCAGCAAACAGCAGTGCAGCACGCTAGTAAAATCGTAGGCACACAAATCAGAAATGCAACACGCCAGTAAAAATTTGGACACTCACACAGAGACAGACAGACACAGACACATATACACAAAGACTATCTTGGCGATCTGATGAGCTATCAGCTTACAGTTACAGCTCTGTAGTAGTAGAGACATCGATCATCATTCCGCTGCTGATTATCATCCCCTTGATTTCTGTACCGACATGATCCATCAAGCCTTTCTTTGTGCCAGCACCCCTAGTATGCTGAGACCGTCTGCCTGGAGTCAGCGACGTCCTCTCTTTCTTTGATGGGCTTGCCAATTGCGCTGGCGAGAAGCTCGGTGTGGTATACGCCGTCATGAATGGTGTGCCAGAGGCTGGCACTGGGAAGGATGGAACAGCAGTCTGGCTGCAAGCAATCTTGCAGTCTGCATCACCTGTTGCTGTGAAATGTTCAGCATGTCTGTTCAGCTCATCGATGTTCAGCAGATCGTCGATGCGGGTCACGATGTTTGAAGCCAAACTTTCTAGCACCCTCGAATAGCTCTCCAGGATTGATTTGCCCACATCCTGAAAATTGCTCACCAGCAAGAGCGGCATCAGTTATTGACCTGGAATTTAGTAATGGCTAGAATATTGGGAGAAGCAGATAGAGATATAAACCTTGTTGTGCTGAATTTTGCTCATGTCTAGGCTTGTCTGTGTCAACCCAGGAAACCTTTGCTTCAAGCATATTAGCAGGCCCTCTGCTCGTTCAGCTAGCAGCTCTCTCTTCTCTGAGTCTACCATCATGTCCTTTACCATGCCCCACGATGATCTAGCACTACTGCTTCGGCCCAGGCCATTTACTGGTTTGGCAGCAACCCTCCTGCGCCACACATAGACTGACGCCTCGACACGGTTTGCGATTTCCAGGGCCTGGTACTCCGTGGATAGGTCCAGGCAATCAAGAAGGCACTCAGGGGAGAACTGATCAGACGTTATGTAGCGGTATATGATATCACCTAAGGTTGCCCTTCCATTCTGAAATCAAGTTTAGTACAACATGTTCAGAATTGACAGTAAGAAATGCTATGGACATTGCACATTCATGAGTTTTGATTACGGAAGAAGGCATGGTATACCTTTGGTAGGGAGTCAAGATAAGATTCAGGGACCTCCATCTCTGCTAAGGCATTGCTGTTGATGGCCATGGCAGCCTTCAGGATTTGGTTTGCACAATCACGTTTGTGCTGGAGCTGCTTCCTTGTTTTGTTGTGAAGGCCACCAGGAGGCACGCGAGGCACTGGGAGCCACCATTTCTCATCACGACGGTGAAAAGCCGTCCTAAAGGACGCAGAGCCGTCGCAATCTGGTGCAGCAATACCTTGCTCAACATACCAGAACTCTGGGTCTCTGAAGCTTTCCAGGATTTCCTGTCAGAATATGGTGCTATGAGCGAACTGAATTTTTCAATCAACTGCAATGAATTCACAGTTCAGAAGAACTCACAAGGAGCATATGATCCAGCTTCCGAAGCGCTGGGAGATTAATGTACAAATCAGACCGTGGTCTACTTGTCATGATCTGAAATACGACACCAAGACATTTGTGCAATCAGTTATTGAGTGGCAATGACATGCATCACATTTCAGTGTGTAATGCATAATCTTTAAGCAATAAGTACAAATCGAATGTGGTCCACTTTTCATGATCTGAAATGTATGCAATCTCATGATTTATATGATGCATCATACGTACAAACATTTAAAGTATGTTAGGTGTCTAATGCATCGTACTACATATAAATCTCATGATTTTATATGTTCGATGTCTAATGCATACGCAATAAGTACAGACATTACTACCCCTTAGTGACACTCAGTCACTCATTGATAGCTTTCAGTTGAAATTTACTCACTGCAGAAATAGATCATCATTATTGCTGACTTCAGTTTGAAATTTCCTTGTTCTGTTTACAAAATTAGAGAAAATTGCATGTGTATATTCACAAATTTAGGTATAGCCTTTTGCCATTTGACTGATGAACATATCTTATTTTACCACTACAGCATTTTCTCTGACTAGTACAATTTTCAGCTAAATCTTATTTTACCAATTTTTTTCATTTCGACATGAGAACAAAATCAACTTTCTTGTACCAAATCCAGGGTAGCTAAGCGCACGTTTAACATATCATTTTCTAGTGGTCCATGTGCATCTAGGCCCATTATAAACTGTTCTGGTACACTCACCCAGCTGTTGTACTTGCTATTGAACAACCACGACATTAGTACCTTTTCCAGAAAATATGAATTCCAGTTTGAGAACCTCATATCGTCAGTGTGGCGGTGCTCAATTATCAACTGTGAAATTATAGGCATTCGCCGTACGAGCAAGAAATTGAACGCCATTTCAATTTCCAACGCATAAATCGAACTTGCACATCCCGTATCGGGTCCGTACGCTTAGATGGAAACCAAAAAGGAAAACGCGTCGTGGTAGCCGCTGGAAATTTCAGCTCTCGGTGCTACTGCCGGAATGTTATGGGATGAAATGATGAATGAAATGGTGGATGGAGAGGATGATGGCGTGTTTCCTAGGCGCACCTCAAGCCTGGTTCCGTCGGGGAATGACTGCCACGTGGGGACCAGCTCGACGATGTGGTCGCTGACGCAGAGCAGCCAGTCCATCTCCCGCCGCCACATGGCCTTCTTCTCCGGCGGGAGCGGCTCCAGCCTCCAGAGCTGCCCGAAGATGGTGGCTGCGAACGAACACAAGATGGTTCGCATTAGTTGGGCATTTACTAAACTCCACTGCAAGCAATGGCGTTGGAGGTGGTTCCCGGCGGCGAGTTCTGACCGCAGAGGTTGGTGATCGCGTTGGAGATGGCGAGCGCCGTGCAGACGCCCTTGCCGCTCCCGGACATGTCCTCGCCGAGCAGCAGCTTCGCGAACCGCTCCTTCATCATCTCCATCTCTGTCAGTTTAGTCGTCGAAACACAAGGCGCGCACGCATTAGAGAATTTCACCACCGAGAATCCAGGATGCTGTGAGAGTATACAAGGCGGTGGTCACCTGATGGTGCTCTGCGCTTGTGCTTGTGCTGCTGCCTGGCCACGTCGGTGTCGGAGGCGCAGTCGCCCGACTTCCTGGCCGGCGCCGCCGCCGCGGGCGGCCACTCGTCGGTGGACGCGGCGTCGGAGCTGGAGCTGCTCCCGTCGGCGGAGGCGGAGTCGGTGAACGCCGCCTCGCTCCGGGCCTCCCTGTCCTCCTCCCCCGCCGCGCTCCCCATCCCACGAACGCGCCTGCCTGCCTGCTCTATCGAGCTCCAAGTTGTCGCGGGGTAGGTATCAAGTACCACCACGTGCCCGTACGTACGTGCGCGCGCTCCGGTGGCGTCGTCGTGCACCGTGCTGCGCTCTCCTGTCACCTTGCTGCTGCAGTGCGGTGCAGCGGCGCGCTGCTCCGTTCCTCGGCCGGCCCGGGGTCGCGCGCGCGACGAGGCGAGGGTCGGAGGGTGTGGTGTGTGGGCTTGCGCGCGCGGTGTGCGTTTCGAGCCGTGGGGGGAGTGGAGCTCTGGCTTGTTTGTTCGGGCTCCTCTTGGCGTTTCGGTCTCGGGGAGAGGGGGGGCGAGTGCAGGGGTGCCGGGGGCTTAAAAAAGTTTGGCTGGTCGATCGGGAAGAGTGACCGTTGGCCTGGGTTTACTTTCCAGAGAGAGAAGCCGAGATGGAATGGAACGGGCGGGCCGGCAACGGTTACTGGGTTACGGAGTGGGAGCGCGGCGTGGGAATAATGAAATGGCCGGATCGGCGTGAGGGTGGAGGTGGTCAGGCGTGAGCGAGCGTGTGAGGGTCTCCGCTCCTCCGCTGCCCTTGCACGCTGGAGGTGTGATGTGAAGAAGCAGTGCTGACTGCTGAGGCACGCAAGGAAGGCCTGTACTCATCTAATCCGTCCCTAACCGTCTTAAATTTCTCAGTGCTAGGTTGGTGTTAGTGTTATACTTGTTCACTTCACTTCCACCGGAAGCGAAGAAACACTCGAAGTGCTGGGTCGCTGAGGCACCGATCGGATCGGGTCGGTGCCACTCTGGATCGTATCCTAAAGCAGTCATGGTTCAGTCAGTACAGCTGCCTCCGGCGGCTTAACTCCGCTCCATCGATCGGATCGGATCAGGGGATTTGACCTTTGCCATCCGCCGTTAGCACTCATGAGTCATGACTCATCATGGTACACCGTCATTTGCCATAGCCAGTCACGGTAAACGTGAAAACTTAAGAGTGTTACTGTACCAGTACTTCTCCATGAAACAAAATGTCAGAGCTTGTTACTGTACTAGTATAAGGTCATAAACAAGCAGCTTGACTGCTCGAGCAGTGACAGCGAGTGTCAGTCAGGGTGTCACTCCGATCCATGTGAGAGCTCCAACGTAGGGCCTTGTTTAGTTCCGAAAACTCTGTAGCAATTTCGTTTGTTTGTGGTAAATATTGTCCAATTGTAGACTAACTAGAGTCAAAAGATTCGTCTCGTGATTTACAGTCAAACTGTGTGATTAGTTTTTGTTTTCGTTTATATTTAATGCTTCATGCATATGCCGCAAGATTCGATGTGACAGGGAATCTTGAAAAAATTTTGGATTTCGGGGTGAACTAAACAAGGCCCTACTAGAGAAATTATGGCACCGAAAAAATGTCAATGGATAAAGAGTTAAAAAGTACCCGATGCAGGCCAGAGCTGCGCAACAGAGAACGTTCCGAGGTCCCAGCAGCAGCAGGCCAATATCCAATAGCCGTTGGCGCGATGCGTGCAACTGCCGCAGCCTGCGTAGAAAGAAAAAGAAAAACGCTGGGCCAAACTCCAAGGGAGCTACGCTTGTCGCTGCGTCCCTGTCCGGCTGTCCCCGGTACGGGCTGGGCTCAGGCTTCTGGATCGTCTGCCACGCCGTGCCGTGGCGCAGCAAAACTGGCCGCGCGCCACACGACACGCGCCTCGGCGGTTCGGCCAACTGGCCGTCGGCCTCGCTCCGGGTACGCGCAGCGGCGAAGGGGAGGCAAGTGGCAAGTGGCAACTGCCTAGGCCGCGCGTGCTCGGGACAAATTTTTGGCTCGCTCGTTGTTCCATTTGAATCTTCTTTGGCGTGCTGGCTTTTGCTGCTCGGGTTCTACCAGTACGTACCAGCACTGTTCCTGCTTTCGCTAGTCAGCTGCAACTGCAACCATACGACCTTGCTTGTTGGCTCCAACACACAAGCTTGTTAGCACTGGAAGTCTGGAACTGCCCGTTCAGTGGCCAAGCCAGGCTAGAAGACTACTGGGTCTTGGCTGAAGCAAGACGGGGTTATAAAGAGCAAATAACAATCATGTACAGTGATTCTTTCTTTGTTCTTTAAAATTTGTCGGGCCGTTGACCCCTATGGCAACTGTAGCTTCGCCCCTGTGCCCATTCCAAGTGAGAGAGATAAACTAGTAGCTACTCCCTCATGTCCCAGGGTCTAAATTTTGTCCCACAACAAACGCTCACTTTGGCCACATACAAGGGTATCACTGTGTAATGTTCTAATCTGAACAAATATAGTGCACGGATCCTGGTCCCGTAGGGAAAAAAACAATAGCAAGCCCGCAAAAAACGGACGTGCAATGCTCCCATCCACAGTCCACTCATCCTGTCTTCTAGGACAATCTCGCACTTTTCGCACAAGTTAGCTTGCTTACCATCCCCCTTTCGGTCTTCCCATTCGCCAAAGACAAAGATCCAATCCACAACCTAATCTCACCCGATGGAGCTCCATCCCTGGCTCCCCAAGCATGTCTCCTTCCCCTGCTATCTCTTGTCCTCGTCTGTTGCATTGCCAACAGTAGCTAGTGCCTACTAGAGGTTGCCCAGCGGTTGCGGCGACATGTGAGCGGCGGCGGCCTCGCATCGTTGTCACCTCACCTGACGTCGATGGTAAGAGGCGAACTTGACGCCCTGTGATGGCCAGGGGCTAGAGCCAACACGTTGGCGGTGGTTAGAGAAGGATGGAGCCATACTCGGTGGCGTTTAGGGCGAGCCAAACTCCATGACTGGTGGCACCCGAGGGGACCCTGTGCTCAGCCTCCTCGTCGTATCCCATATCGTGCGGGGACGCAGCATGCATGGCTAGCCCCACGGTGCGTCGGAGCACGGTGCAGTCAACACGAGGAGAAATAAAGCCGTGCAAAAGAGCACGAGGGAGTGGTTGGGCATGTTTGAGAGGAAGTATCGGAGCTTATATTTACAAGGGCATTTTTGTAATTTTGCACACGTCTTGATTTGCCGATCCTAGAATTGTAATTATTCTGGGATGAAGGAAATATTTCCACTATCCTCCCAAAAATTTTACTTCCAACTGTAGCTTAATATATATATAAATGCTAATATTTAAATTATATAATAAGTATCATTATATTAACAATAAATATATTTTTTGTAATTAGGCTATTTTAAAATATAAATATTGATACTATTTTTTATGGGCTGAGACAAATTTATGAAAGTTGGACTTTGTTTAAAAATCTAGGAGCGGATGCAGCTGCGCTGTTGCAGTTCCATTTGCAATAGCATTACATTTAGGGCCCCTCTAGAATGTTTTTTCTCGACCACATAAAAGATTTACGTGTCTTTGTAAAGATATAGAGAAAAAATTTTAATACAATTCGTCTTAACGGCGTCCTAAGGGTACAGGAATTATATAGAAATTTCACAAAATTCAGTACACTTTTCACAGAATAAACACATGAATTGGAAAAATCCTGCGATCCAAAATGGGCCCTCAAAAGTTATAGCGGCGTAGCTACAGCAAACTGCCTGATTCTTTTTTCACAGGAGATTTTTTTTTGAAACTTTTTGGGATGGAGACCCTACTTATCAGGAGTTAAACTGACTTATTAAGGCCTTGTTTAGATCATTTTTTATTTTGACACTGTAGCACTTTCGTTTTTATTTGACAAATATTATCCAATCATGGAGTAACTAGGCTTAAAAGATTCGTCCCGTGATTTACAGGTAATTGTGCAATTAGTTATCTTTTTTATCTATATTTAATATTTTATGCATGTGTCGAAAGATTCGATGTGATGAGGAATCTTATAAAGTTTTGGGTTTTTGAGTGTACGTAACAAGGCCTAAACTACTCAAGGGGCTGCGAGTGACTGTGAGCAGGGGCCCAGCCGCACACGTAACAAAAAGGCGGCTTTAGGAAACTGCAGTCTTCACCACTTTCGGCCTTGTTGATGGGAATTTTTTTTGATTTCGCTACTGTAGTATTTTCGTTTGTTTATAGTAAATATTGTCTAATCATAGACTAACTAGGGTCAAAAAAATTCGTCTCGTAATTTACAGACAAATTGTGTAATAAGTTTTTATTTTCATCTATATTTAATGCTTCATACATGTGCCGCAAGATTCGATGTGACGGAGAATTTTGAAAACTTTTAGATTTTTGGGGTAAACTAAACAAGGCTTTAGAACAACTGCAGTCTTCACTTGGAAGCCTGGGAGAAGCGCATCTGATGCGCATTTTTTTTTGCATCTGGTCCTTGTCAGCATTTCGCTAAGGTCTTGTTTAGTTGCCTCAAAAATCAAAAAAATTTTAAGATTCTCTATCACATCGAATTTTACGACACATACATAGAGCATTGAATATAAATAAAAATAAAAATTAATTGAACAGTTTTTCTGTAAATCGCGAGAGAAATCTTTTGAGTTTAGTTAGCCCATGATTGAACAATAATTGCCAAATAAAAATAAAAATGCTATAATATATCCGAAACCAAAAAAAAAATTGATAACTGAACAAGGCCTAAGTGCCCAGTAGGGCAGTAGGCAGTAGCCCGCTGTTCAAGTGGGACCATTTACCCGCCATGTCCCCGTGGTCAGTGACCAACCTCCGCTTGATGGAGCTCTGAACTGAAGGCCCAAGGAGGCAGGGGCTCCAGACGACAGTAATCCACGACTAATCACAATAAGTGCTAGTACTATCTGTGCAACAAGATTGAGCTTCCGTGTCCCGTCGTTACTCGTGTTTGGTAACGATGAAAGCGTGAGGACATTCATGGGCTATTGGGAGCTTGGATAGGCATGCGGCATGCCCCCATTCAATCAAGAGAGTCCAAACAGCAGCCCTCATGGACGTCACACGCCAGATGTGAAGCGAGAAGCTCCGGAACGTCATACGACAAGGCACGCGTATGGGCTGGCCACCGGCCGTGGTGCAAAAACAGCAATCCTGAAGCAACACCTCACATGCCGCGGACACCGACTCGGGGGGCCAACAGTTTTTCCTGCTGAAAGCAAAATGATGGGACACAGGAGGATTTCTATGTGTTGCTCGCAAATACACTGCTAAAAAAACTTTACTGAACTGAGTTTCAGCCTGTAAACTCTCATACGCGCATGTGAATAGCTGTAGAAAAACTTGAACTTCAGAAATTTTCAGTTAGCTGTAAAAACTTTACTGAACTGAGTTTTAGTTTTGGTAGTTAGCCTAAATTCCGATCACGTCGTCCACAAACTCTTCTGTCTGAATTGTTCGATTCTTTAGGAAAAGTCACACTCACACCCATGCCTCTAATCAATCTCCTCCCACCCAAATACTACAGTGAACACTATCCGCCGACGGCCGTGCTATCCTTGCCGAGACACGATAGGCCCCAACTAATCCCACCGCAAAAGGCCCCGTTTTCGTGCTCAAAAGTTTCGATTCGGCGTTATGATGACGCCTCCTCAAACCTCAATCAATCAGCCGTCCACTGATTCCCTCGTCGACAGCCGTAGTGTGCTCGGTGCCCGATGCCATGCTTTCCCTCCATCTTTCTGTCTAAATCTTCCGTGCCCGTCTTAAACATGCGTGTACCTGGCCTATTGACCTGCCTTCCACTTCCACTGGTTCACTTCTCCGGTTCTCCTTCTCCGGCTCGGCCTTCTTGGCTGCTCTGCTTGGCAGCTGAACAGAGGCCCGTGCCTGCACTGCGCAGCAGCGATGAGGGACTGGGCGCCGGCGATCATCGCGACGGCGCTGTTCGCGCTCCTGTGCCCGGGCGGCGTCCTTCAGATGCCAGGCCGGCAGCGGCCCGTCGACCTCATGAACATGAAGACCAGCTTCCCGTCCATGCTCGTCCATGCCATCATCTACTTCCTGCTGCTCATGCTCTTCATCGTCATCCTGCAGCCTCATCTCTACATCTGATGTGAGCGTACGTGTGTTTCCCGCCTTGCAGAGGCTCCTAGCATGTTTTAATTTCTTGGGGATGTAGTTTGGGCCTTTATTAGCTTTGTAACTTTACGGATCAGAGGATTATAGTATGTAATATGCCTCCTGAAAACTTTTAATTTGGTTCAGAGTTTCAGACTTCAGAGTGTCAATCTATGCGGACCAAAGTTTAGTGTCAATTTTTCGTCTCCTGCAGCATGGCGTGCATGGTTTTCGAGAAATCTCTGACAGAACATAGCACAATATGGCAACAGCGTAGATTTTCAGTGTCTGATTCTAATTTTTGACAGGAGCAATTCGAAATTCATAAGAGTGACCAGCGCAAATCTGTGCACCTGCCACCTGTTAGTGTTCTGCTATGTGTCCCCTTATCTGATCTCATATAGCACTACTAACCGTAACTCAAGAAATCCTTAGGACGGCAAAGCGAGCTATTAGATTAGTTTGCGGACGTGTAGGTAGAAAAGATACAGATTTAGACCACAAGCAGAATCATCCTCTGTTAAATGGTTTAGCCATGATGCTGTCCACAGAGACTTTCTCCTGTATTGATACAAGCTGAGCAGTTTCGCCACAAAGAAAAAACAAAACATGTCCAGTTACAACAACTAGAGATCAAACAAATTGTGGAGTGCTAACAGCTGAAAGTAAGGTGCAATAGTATCGGGCAAATTGTTTGGGTTTGTCAAGCTTAATTGCAGATTCATATTGCTGGGAAGGCCAGCCACTACTTTGACTTGACGACGGTCACAGGGCATGATGCATTCGACAGCACATAATTCGTCACACTTCCCAGCAGAATCCTGCAGGTTCATCCGAGCAAATAAAATAACGCACGGTCAGAGTAAAACATAAGGAAATCTAGATACGCAGGTGACGCGCATTTTGTATCTATCATTTCGTCGGCACATTCGAATCGTATATGACTGCGTTTCGTGTCCTCTGAATCATGAACAACACTTCGTCTATGAAGATTCTCAGAACGTCGAGCAGGTGGTGAACCTGAACGAACGTTTGTTCAGGAAAACTGCTAACGCCATTGCTGCAGGCAGCGTGCGTACCTTTGGACAGATCCAAGGCCACGGCTGCCCATGACGAGCGACTCGAGATGGAGCTCCTCCACGGCGTCGCACACCTTCTCCCTCGGGTCACCCCAGTACATCTTGATCACCACGCACAGCTGTTCGTCCAGCATGGGTGCACGCGTGCAGCAACAACAACAACAACAACGGGATCATCAGTAGCACGCTCACCATCTAGACGCAGCTGCAAGCGTTGAACAGCAGCACGCACCTCTTTCTGCCGGGCCACGGCGCTGAGCGTGTCGAACACCTCGGGGTCCTCCGGCATGTCGTAGCGCTGCCTCACAGGCGGATCCATGAGCTCCTCGAGCGGGATCAGCGCTGCCATCGATTCAAACTCAAATCCAAATCGAGCAGCTAGCTAGCTACGAGTATAAGGCAAGGGCCAATCGAGTTCGCAGGCGCAGCAGCTTACGCGATCCGGTGCGGGACCAGAGGGTGTTCTTCGCCTCATCCTTGCGGTGGTGGCGGATGTGGAGGAGCACGAGCGTGTCGCCCTTGCAGACCAGGTTGTCGGTCGCCCACCGCAGCGCCTTCTTGCTGCTCGGCGAGAAGTCCATCGCCACGCCGATCCTCCGCTCCGCCATGGTTACCGCTTAGCCGGCCGCAGACGTTCCAATTCCTCCTAATCACGGTCTCGTCGTCCGCTAGATTTTCCTTTCGCTTTCACTGCGGCTAGGGCATCGATCTCTCCCGTGACAAGCTTGTGGTTAATTTCGTCGGGGGTGCGTGCGTGCGCCCGGCCGCGGATCGCGCACTTGCCCTTGTGTTGGGCGAGGCGAGAGACGCGCGCCGCGGTGCGCGGACGGCCTGTCACGGGAGGCGCGCGGGTGAACGCGACGTGGCCTACTGCAGCTGCAGGCTGCAGCGCCGCGCGCAAGGACGGGCGGGTGGGGTGGATGGGTTTGGGTTGGGTTCGCCGGTTCGGTTGGGAGTTGGGACGTTGGGTAAGGAGGGGCGCGTCCACGGGGAAATACGCATGAATTGGGCCCGGCCCATAGGCCTAGATGCCTAGTGGCCCAAGAGCAACTTCGGCATGTAACGGAGGAGCGCTTATCGTTTCCGTGGCAAGCGCAATCGCGCGTGGGTCATCAATTAGCACGGGTTGTTAGAATTGATCCAACCCTAATCCGTGCCTTTGCTCGCCGACTCGCCGCCGCCGCCGCCGCCGCCGCCGCCGCTGCTTCCAGCAGGTTCATTGCCCGATAGGCTTTTCCCTCCGATTTTCATAGTTTGTTTGCTAGTGGTTATACGGAGATTAATGTTGATGTAGGTACACAATGGGGGTGTTCTTTTTCAAACTCCAAAAGGGAACGTTCAAGGTTCATTCTACAAAAAAAAGAGAAGAAAGGCCCAGGCATCCTAGTTCAAGGTTGAAAGTACTATTTGTTGAATGGCTATGAGAGAAAAATACTGCTAATTCAACAGATAAGCTCAAACGAACAAGCTGTTAGAAGTTGAGTCAAAAGAGAAGCGTGTGTTGTTCACGATAGTGATATAATTTGCTGTTATGTAACAGATGTTGCTCTATGTATGGTAATACGGTGCAAGTGAGTGCTGGATCATGATTTTCCTCTTACATGTTAGTAATAGTGTCCCTAATGTTAACATGCATATCTGGAGATTTTTAAACACTTACCATATTTTCTGTGCAATATCATATACTCCCTTCTGTCCATGGAAAAATGCAATTAGGGATATGTGCAAGTCAGAGTAGTTTAAATTTGATTAGATTTTATGTCTCTAACTAAGTTTATTATGAAGATATATTTCATATTGAATTTAACGATGTTTATTATAATTATTAGTAGTTTTTTATTTTATATAATTCTAGTTAAACTTTAAATTGTTTGATTTCATAAATGCATTGGGATCCTCTGCAGAAGGGCTTGGGTCCATGGAAACCGTGTGTTGGTATATATGTTAATGACCTCAGTACTGCATATATAGGATCGATATCCTACACATATTGTTATCTGATGTCTGGTCCTTGTTAGGTTCGACGAGAGCAACTAAGTCAGCTACGATTCGACGACAACAACAACAACAACCAAGAACATCGAGGCCTGCTGACGGTCTCCGATACTATGGATGGTCCTGGCCTAAGGTCGTTGGCCTTACAGCAAGTGAGGCTAAGAGTAGGATCGAACGAGATTGCCCGGGAGTCTACTGTCAAGTGGTCTCCGTGAACCAATTGCTAACCATGTGTTACTGCTCTGGACGCGTTCGGCTCTTGGTTGATAGAAACGGCACGGTTGTTAAAACTCCTCGCGTTGGTTAGGCCAGATATCAGATATGCTTGGTTATATTGTCATCAGACGAGCTGCCATTACTGTTCTTACATTCGGTTTTACACTTTTACTATGCGCTTTCATAGACCTGCAGATTCAGGTTGAGTTAGCATTTCTATTTGCTCATATCTCCAATCCATACAGTTTTACATGGTTTTGATTGCGTGTCAATTCTCGATTGAAATAAACACGGGGAGATGCTTTGTCTTTGTGAACTCTCAAAACCAGTTCAATTAATTCTTAGTGGGGCTAATGTAGCAGGGCTAACAGCAACTTTGTAACTTTGTTTCCTTTCGTCTTAATGAAACACGGGCTCTTTAACCCGTTCGCGAAAAAAAATTAATTCTTAGTGGGATTGTAATTGGTTACGATGTAGGGTGATTACGTTTTCAGAATCTGGTGCTCATTTTGGATCCAGTGTCTGTTGGTCCAAAGTTTTACACTAAATCTATCGCTCACTCGAGTGTTTCATCGTGTCATTGCACTCGATTTTTTTGAGCCCTCATCTTCTTCGTCCAATGCTTCCACCCTCTTCTCTGGCAGCAGCGGTGGTGATCGAGCTCGCATGCGTCGACGAGGTAGGCATCCTCCTCCTCCTCCTCCTCCTCCTCCTCGACGCTGGCTAGGGTTTCGGCGAGCCTCTCCGCTCTTTCTTCTCCAACTCCGATGGGTATAAAAGGGCTCGACCGAGGGGAGGTAGGTAGGCTAGACGGCATGGGCGGATCCAGTGGGTGGCACGGGTATGGCATGGCATACCCTAGATCCAGCCCAAAAAATATACATGTAAATTTCGTACCTAACAATTTTTCATCTATTATATCGAATCTTTAGACACATGCAGACGAAAACAAAAACAAATTGTATAGTTTGGTTGTAAATTGCGAGACAAATTTTTTAAGCCTAATTAATCTATAATTGGATACTAATTGTCTAATAAAATGAAAATGCTACAGTAGCTAAATTCAAAAACTTTTCAGAACTAAACAAGGCCTTGATAAAAAAACTCTACTCCCTTTGGTCTCGCACCTGCTCTCCGCTGCTCCTTCCAAATGCAC
>Ga0182004_10000142_pt1 | contig 32917 bp, 27 predicted proteins | sample Sormic07211540_1_FD_120479 | JGI IMG/M metagenome (GOLD analysis project Ga0182004, IMG submission 120479) | Endophyte microbial communities from Sorghum bicolor roots, Mead, Nebraska, USA - 072115-40_1 MetaG | ecosystem: Host-associated > Plants > Roots > Unclassified | place: USA: Nebraska...
ACACATTCATCCAAAATAAACTTATTTTAGGTTAATGCATTAGTGTGTGCTTAACATATTTTTGATGCAATGCTCATGATGATATGTCCCATTTTTAGTTCGCTTAACACGAGAGTGTTACAGAGAGTTTCTGTTTCAGGGTTACAGATGATGGTTTGCAGACACGTGCCCATTTAGAGACCCAGTTGGCTGCTTCTTTGGCTTTGAAGTCACCACAGGAGTATCGCCAATGCCTTCTATCCTACGTACGGTTTCTGGCAAGGTTAGTTATGTGTGTGCTCAGCTGTGTCTGTTGAACTGACTGACAAAATATGTCAATATCTTTGTCCGATGGAAATTAGTTGGCAACGATTTTTACTGACACATTTATTTTATTTTATTTATTTTTCTTTATATGCAGAGAGGCAGATGAATCTCGTTTACGTGAGGTTTGTGAGAACTTCCTAGGTCCTCCGATGGGTATGCTTGGATCTGCATCATCTATGGATTCCAAAAATCCATCGTGGGATCCTGATGTTCTCGTAAGTCTCTCTTTCATTCACCATGTGCATACTAGATCCATCCTCTTTCTAGATAACCATGAGGGTTCATGAACTGTAAATAGATGACGGCCCAGTTCTCATGTTCTTAGCGTACATGATCTCCAGTTTGTAAAGTAACTGATGCCAATTGGACAGGGGATGAAGAAGCACAAACTTCTCAGGGAAGACATACTTCCATCGATGGCATCGAACCGGAAAGTCCAGCGGCTGCTCAACGAGTTTATGGATCTCCTATCAGAGTATGAAGCTGCTAAGAGCAAAGTTGACCCAATGGATGTCACACGGGCGCCACAACCAGCAGCAAGTCAATGACAACGTGGTCACCTCGTAGCTGCTCCAGTCTGGTTGCTGGGGACTTACTGACCTCTCGGTAAGTATGATAGGATAGCAATCTTGATAAGTCCTTATATGAACCAATCAATTAGTTGTGCTTGTAACTGGTAGATTGTTTAGCGAGGGAGGCGACCTCAGGCAAACACTGATTTTGAACCCATTAGCTGTAACGCTGTGTAACAGTAGAAAAAGGAAGCTGAGGTCGCCTGGCTGGTGATTATTTTGTAACAGTAAAAAATGTAGAAGGTCGGATAAACTCATGCCCTTTTTGTTCCCAAGCAATGTTGGTCTTTGATGGTTCAGTATGCAGTGCTGTCCTGTCCGTGTGTATTTTTTGCGGAGGTTTGCGTCGTCATGACTCTTTGTCTGCCTTACGTTGTTTCAAGAACAACTGACACGGACATTTTTTACATGATCATTTCAGTAATTATTATCGGGCGGGCAAACCATAAACTTTTTTTTTCTTTTGAGAATTACATACAATGTAGACGTCACAGCCTTACTCTTATGAAAAACTCTGATGGACCGAGCTGGTGGATCTCGAGATTCACGAAGTCTAATGGAAAGTTGCTGCCAAAGTATAGTGCTATGCCAAGTTAGCTTTAATTTGGGTTATTCTTTAGAGCAACTTTTAATTTGTGTGTCAACAGAAACTGAAAAGGGTTGAATGAATTGGAGAGGAACTATGCTCGCAAAAAAAAAAAGAATTGGAGAGGAACTCGCGGATCTTATTGGGCCTGAAAGTCTCGCCGACTGCGGCCTGCGTGGGGTGGACGTTTGTCCCAGTTTAGAAGTGTTTGCTTGGGTCGTCGCACAGCGCGTACTGCCTCTGCCTCCTCCCGTTGTGCTGCGCCGCGCGCCTGCGTTGGCCGGCGGGTCGCACAGCAGCGTGCACCCCAGCGGGTGCAGGTTGGTGACCACGCATCCCGACGTCGTGGAGCTGCTCCCCAACCCCGCCGAGCTCACCCACCACCGTCGGGAGTCGGGACGTACGCGATCGCGGCCTGCGTGCCATTGCAAGTGTCAGCTTCAGATATTTATATGGCACGCAATTGTTGTTTGTATAGTAGTAACTCACGCTTGTGCTGCTGGGCTCACCAAAGTTCAATCCTGCAGATGATCGTATCTTTTTCTATTTTTTTTTTTTAGAAATTTCAGGGCATATGCATGTGTGCGCGTTTCCCTTATACTGAAGGGGATGCCTTCTAATCTCTTCTACGCATTTCCCATGCACCGGTGGCGACACCTTCCAATTTCTTTTTTGCGTGCGTTGTATCCGATAAAAAAAATTACAGCCGGCTAGCTGTGGCTCTTGTGCACGGCGGCAATGCGGCATGCGTGGGCGTTGTCTGCTCGATATTGGTGCACGATGTATCATTATCATGTACACCGATCGTCCGATTCTTCGGATGAGAGCGGGTGCGAGACGGCGCCACCACCCACGAAACCGAGAACGAGCAGCAGGCGGTTTGCGGATCAAATCATATATCTCTGTTAATTTGTTGATCGATGACGGATCGGAGTCGGCTCCAAAGCCTCCAACCCGGGTTCCAGACCTACTTCGAATTCGAGTTCGATTCATGCATATGCATATATCCCCCCGCTACCACTACACAATATATACATACGCACGCACAAGGCACGACGATACATCAACTAACAGCTCTCGATCGCAGCTCCTTGAGATCGATCGATCTAGTTCGCCGGCCTGCTGTTTTCCAAGTTCGAACGTACAAATCGCTCACCGGTCGAGTTGTTGACACATAGTAAAAAGCCGGCCATGGAGGACGACTGGATCTTTCTTGGTGACGGCACCGGCAGCGGGGGCGACAGCGACAGCGCCTCCGCCTCCGACGACGACAGCGGGTTCACGATCGTGCGGCGGGGCCGCAAAGGCGGTGATCAGCGCAGCGTCGTCGCCAGCGACGACGCGCCGGCGCCGGCGCCGCGCGTGGCGGCGGTGGCCGTGCCACCGCAACCGATGCCACCCGGGCTCTCCTTCAAGTTGGTGTCTTACAGCGAGGCGTTCGTCTCTTCTTCTTCCGAGGACGGCGGCGGTGGCCGCGAGCAGCGCGCCGGGGAAGCCGTCATCCAAGGCGCTGGCATCGACGACGACGCGGCTGGAACTGGAAGCACAGACGAGTGCACCGTGACGTGCAAGGAGGGATGCGAGTCTGGTGAGGTTGGCGAGCACGATGGCACGGGGAGCTCTGTGGAGGTGCCTTCGGTCGCCGTAGCGGCCGCGCCGACGGTGAACTGTCCGGAGACAGCTGCTCCTGTCTTGCACGGCGCCGAGGCGCACTCGGACTCGGAGTTGGCGAGCGGGATGGACGTGGACCATGGCGGTGCTGAGGAGGTGGAGGATGAAGACTCTGTGAGCTGTGACGAAGAGGATGACGAGGAGGAGGACACGGACAGCTCTAGCGAGGAGGACACGGACAGCTCTGGCGAGGACGAAGACGAGGACATGTTCAGTTCTAGCGACGAAGAAGAGGACACGTTCAGCTCAGGCGACGAGGAAGACGAGGACGCGTTCAGCTCAGGCGACGAGGAGTACACAGAGAGCTTTAGTGAGGAGGAGTACACGGCGGAGATCTATAGTGACGAGGAGGAGGACGACGACGACGATTACGCAGAGTCCTCTGGCGAGGAAGAAGAGGAAGATGGCTCGGAGTGCTCCGGCGAGGTGGATGACGTGGAGAGCATTGGCGAGGAGTCGCATGACGCGGACAACACTGGCGAGGAGGAGGAGAGTGACGCGGAGTGCTCAGGCGAGGAGGATGACGTAGAGAATTATGGCGATGAATCGGACGATCCTGAGAGCTCTTGCGCGGACTCGGATGACGACGCCGAGAGCTACGGCGAGGAGGAGGACGACGACGAAGAAGAAGACGCAGAGAACACTTACGCGGAGGAAAAAGAAGAAGAAGAGGAGGAGGACACGGTGAGCGCTAGCGAGGAGGAGGAGGAGGAGGAGGAGAGCAGTCACGTCGTTCATGTAACGGAGAACGGCACAAAAGACATCTTTGACATGCTGTTGCCCAGGACAAAAAAGACCAACGCAGAGCAGGGTGCAGCCAACGCCAACGGGGCAGTGAAGGAGCGCTCGGAGTCCTTTCCTAGCAAGTACGATGACATAGACACCGACGGTACTGGTTCTGACATGGATACCGACAGCTCTGGTTCTGGTTCTGACATGGATACCGATAACTCTGACATGGAAGATGACGATTGCTTGGAGTCTGATGAGGATGACGACATTGTTAATGTAGCAGAGAACGGCAACCAATCCATCTTTGATATGCTGTTTCCCAAAGCTAAGGCATGCGGCGCCAACATGGATGATTATGAGGACGAGAGCGAGCACGGCTACATCGACTATGAGGCAGAGGAGGACGAGGACGAGGAAATGGATACCGACAGTTCTGACATGGAAGATGACGATTGCTTGGAATCTGATGATGAAGATGACATTGCTTATGTAGCAGAGAACGGCAACCAAGACATCTTTGCCATGCTGTTTCCCAAATCTAAGGCATGCGGCGCCGACATTGACGACTATGAGGACGAGAGCGAGTACGGCAACATCGACGACTACGAAGAGGAGGAAGACGGGTCCTTGTTTGACATGCTGTTGCCCAAGGACCATGCCATCAACGACGACATTGATACTGACAGTTCTGGCATGGAAGATAGTTGCTTGGAGTCTGATGAGGAAGACGACATTGCTGATGTAGCAGAGAACGGCAACCAAGACATCTTTGCCATGCTGTTTCCCAAATCTAAGGCATGCGGCGCCGACATGGACGACTATGAGGACGAGAGCGAGTACATCGACTATGAGGAGGAAGACGAGTCCTTGTTTGACATGCTGTTGCCCAGGGACCATGCCATCAACGACGACACTGATACTGACAGTTCTGACATGGAAGATAGTTGCTTGGAGTCTGATGAGGAAGACGACATTGCTGATGTCGCAGAGAACATCAACAAAGACATCTTTGCCATGCTGTTTCCCAAAGAAAAGACATGCGGCGCCAACATGGACGACTATGAGGACGAGAGCGAGTACTACATCGACTATGAGGAGGTGGTGGAGGAGGAAGACAAGTCCTTGTTTGACATGCTGTTGCCCAGGGACTGTGCCATCGACGACGACATTGACAGTTCCGATGGGGAAGACGAGGCTGCTACTGCTACTGCGACTGCGGCATGTGGTCACAGCGCTGAGCCGAGCCACGGAATCCGGCGGCCGGAGTTTGCTGCTCGCGCTGCTCGCGGCTACGACGACGTTGATACTGATTCTGACATGGAAGAGGGCGACGGCATCGAAAGGGGATTTGCTTGGCAAAGTCAGACGGAGAGGCAAGCGTTCTGGGAGGACCTGTGGCGGGTGCTGGACGACCTGCGGCGGCAACTCGCGGCGGAGGCGTTCGAGTCGTCGGGGCAGCAGCAGCAGCAGCAGCGGAGCTACGACGACGTTGACGACACTTGCGACTTGCCCGGCACAGCGGCCCCGGCCCCGGCCCCGGGTGGTGATCCGGCGGGGAGCTGCGCCTGCGCGCGGACGCCGGAAGCCCAGTTCACGGCGCGGGCGGAGCGGGGCACGGAGCGTGCGCTGGCGATGGAGGAGGTGAGGCGACGGAAGGCCGCGCAGCAGGAGTTGGACCGCGCGCTGGCGAGAGAGGCGGCGGCGGCTGCCGAGGCGTTGGAGTCGGCGCTGGAGGACTGCGCCACCGCCGAGGAGCAGGCTACTGGCGACGTCACGCGGCCCGCCGTGGCGGAGCGTGATGTCCCGGCCGACCTCACCTTCATCGTCGGCGTTTATGTGTGGGTGTTTCTTATGGTTTTTTTCTTGTCTATTGGGTTGTAAGTGTTCAAGTAACTTGTTCTTTAGATGCGGTGCTGCCAAAGTCAGACGGATTAGCAGTGGTGTAATAACTGGATGGTAAACTATGTTTGGTCAATTTTAATTCTATTCTATTCTGGGCAATGTTAATTGTTGGTCTGCACGTATATTTTTTTTTCTCTCTTATTACCCTGTTTCCGCGGGAGACTAATATCAGGCACAATCTAGTCTAGGTATAAAACGGGGACGACAGGTAGCGTCGTGGCTTGGATACGACAGACTACCGCTAACATTTGGTCATAACAATATCATTCGTATGCTTTCATGTGTTATCACGCTGTTGTGCAATTGAATGGCGAAAACGATCACATCAGAAACTTCAGATTCCAGGAAACTAACTATACACCAAAAAACTGTTTCCAGAATGGTCAGAACCAAACACTGCAATATTCCATACAACCTGAATCACGTAGTTTCCACTGACTCTGGTACCTCCAGGCTCCAGTTTCGCATAAAATCCACCCAGCAACAAACATTATACGATTTTTGAGTTATAATATAATATACAACCAAGTCTACTGAAGACCAAATCCTTTGCCAGTTGCTCAATTTGAATTCTCGTCACTTCAGCCGCCAAACTGTGACAGGGAATCATCTGCTCTACTACAATGTAAAATAACCATCTTCAGGAAGCTCGTCCACTACGAGGAAAATTCCGTGCTAAAACGGTGATGCGAAGTGTAAGCTATGTGCATCAGTAAACGAATTGGTATATACCAGTCTGCTATATGCCATCTACTCATCAGCATGCACGATCTCACCCATCATGATGCGGGTGCTCTCAACCTTGAACCCCAAAGCTGACGTGTTCAGCTTTTTACCTTTCTTCCCCTTCTTCTGAATGTCCAATGCAGCAGTTCGTGTATTGACCATGGAAGCTCTGGCCCTGCTCGGAGGTGATTGGAGTCCCAGCCTGGTTATGCATTATACACAACATAAATATCTTTCAGCGGATCAAAGAATGCATGAGCATCGGTAAATCCAACTTGTTTTTATCAATAACCAAATCCATGTATGAGATTAACAATACAAAATTATATGCAGTAATATAACCTGAGAATTCGTCTAATTTAGTGCTGGAAACCAAGCTAACATATTTCGTCCTTGTAGCTTTGTCCCAAGTCAAACTTCTCTAGGTTGGACCAAATTTGTAGAAAAATGCTAAAACATCAAACAAGATTCATTCGATTCACCATGCAATATATTTTGATATTGCATTTATTTGATATTGTAGATGTTAATATATTTTTAAGCTTCACTCGGGACAAAAACTAAAACGACTTTCAAACGGATGGAGTAGCATACAAATATCAAAATATACACAGGCTACTTCACAAACAGTAATGAGTTAATGACAGCTATACCTTGTGTATATCGAACTGACAAAGCTAATCAGCCTAAGCAACCCATAATCTATGCATAACAAGGACTTGAACAGTTTGATATTCTAAAGTTAAACATGTTACATCAAAGTGTCCCTATTTTGTTCTACCTGGTAAAACAAATGAAGGTACCCCTTTTACCCTTTATTCAGAGCAGAATATTGCACCTTACCCATTGTTCACCTAAACGACTGTTTAGCCCATTCAAAGTTCAAACACCATTTTTAAATGCTACAAGGTGGCCAGCCGTGTCCAATTAACTGTTTAAACGGACATTTAGCCTGATTAAATGGCCACTTTGCTCAGTAATGGTCTAAACAACAGGTGACTGACTGATTGCATTTAGGTGAACATTTACTTTTAGCCATTATATTTTTATTACCATATATTTGGGAAATATACAAAATACAGTATTGTGAAAGTAAGAAGTTACAAATACCATTTTTGGATATCTGAATGACATTTTATTTGTAAGGACCGGGGAATTGCCAACAGTTTGTGTCAGGCCAAAGAAATTGTGTTGTTGAAAGATCAAATTCGCATACACCTCAATCTTGAACAATGTTTTCGTAAGTCAGTACAGGTGCAGGGACACATCATGCATGTTATTGCATCCATTATAGCAAGTTTATATAACAGATAAAACATACTCAAAATCAGAGAGGATATGTAATGGATGTGAATAACAAATTGTAGTACTAACAAGTCCATGCACACGATGGACTAAGTCTATTAAACTAACTTTTGTCACGCCAAGCAAGAAAATAAGAACAAAACTCGTGAGATTTAGTTGCAGATCAACTTAAACAGAAATGGCTACAGTGCAATTTAATGTATATCAGTCGAAGTTTGCTTGCAAAGGGTATAAGCTTGGCAAAAAGGTCCATTTTTTCAATAAAAAGAATGAAGAAAAGCTGACAACGTAGTTAAGAACATACTTATCTTGCTTTGCATGCTCACAAGGCTCCCAAAACAGACCCTGTTCAGAATTAGGAGTGGAGTGACTGGAAAGATGAGCATCAGACTGAGTAACAGAAGGTGCCAGAGGAGGAAAAGAAGTATCATCAGCACTATTTATGATAACAGCATCTTTATCATTCGACTTTACCAGTTCCTCCCCTGCCAATAAATCATGTAACTGACTTCTCTTACTCTTTGATATATTGACATTTTTTTTATCACACATAGGTCTAGTCTCATCTCCAAACTGTTGCCCAGAAGTTTCAGCCAAACCACCCCAAGGAATAGATAACGCTGAAGCTGCTGTTGTAGTTACTTTAGTCTTTTCCAAGGCTATTTCCCTCTGTCTTTCCAATTGTTCCTCTGCTTGAATTTCCAACACTGATTTAGTTCTAACACCTGGAGTAGGTTTCCATGAATGAGGATGGGTAGAAGAAATTTCCATTTCATGAACTTCATTGGAGATATGAGATGCTACACTTTCCGATTTTGCAAGACCTTGACATGATTGAGGAAAATCTTTAGCTTCAAAAACAGTCACCTTGCTATACTCGTTAGACCCAGAACTCAGAGTTTTCTCAGATGGCAAGTCTACAATACTTTCTTTCCGTGAAGGAGCACCAACAACTGCAGAGCCCTGTGTGAGACTAGCTGAACATTCTTTCCAAGCTGCATGACCCATCATTTCATGGGGCAGTGGTAGAGCTAGAGCAGGAGCCCAACTTTCCGACAAACCAATAATTCCCATGTCTCTCAATTTCACATTTGCATGATTAGGTGGTTGTAGATCATGCATACCATGACCAGGTAACTTCTGAGCAAGTTCAAGAATCTCTTGTGTTCTTTGAAGACAAAGCTTCATACGGTCACTAGATGACAATGAAGTATGTCTTGTCCCATGGGAAGGATCATAAAGCTGCTGCATGGAACAATCATGAGGTAAAGCCTGAGAAATGTGTTGCTGCTGTTGTTGCTGTTGCTCCTGCTGCCTGGGCTGTAGCATGTTGTTCAATAGAGAGTATTGAGGTTGAGGTACTCCAGGCATCAGGGGTTGCAAGTGTAGCTCTGATGGCAGATACTGTTGTTGATTGTTGTTTAGCAGCTGAGGATCAGGAGATATTTCACTGAGAAACTTTTCTGGCTGTGTGATTTGTGGGTTCAAACAACCCAAAGTTGGTTGATTCTGTGTTAAAGAGTAATGTTGTTGAACATCAATAGATTCGATACCTATTTGCTGAGAATTGTGTAGATTTTGGCGCATATTTAGTACCTCTTGAGCAAGATCTATACCACACATAACAGCTTGCAGATTTCCAGAGTCAGCATTATTTGACCAAAGTGAGAATCCAGAATTCACAGCCGGTGCTTGACCTTTTTCTGTAGGAAGCAGCATTGAGAGCAGGTTAATATTCTGAGGTTGGAGAGCTTCATTTGATGGGCCAACCATTTGCTGGAAGAATGTTGAGTGCGAAGTTGACTGGACTGAATCCTTTTTTTGTGACTCTGCAACTGATATGACATCACCGTCTATTTGAAAGGTGTTTTCTCTCTCTAACAGCCCCTTCTGTACTTCAAGATGATTTACGCTACTCACTTTCTCATCACCGGAAACAAAACGGTTGCCAAATGTACTGCAGCTGCATTCATTCATACCTGAAATCAAAATAAAATAGCAATCACATCATGTCTGGCACAACATAAACAGACGAAGATAAGAAAATGTCAAAAAAAAAGGCATAAAGAATGGCATTGATGAGAAACAAACCTCCAGTAACAACATTAGTTTCTGCTCTGGGATTCTGGGTTTTACTAGACATTGGAGACTCCAGAGAGTGATTTTCAGCTTCAGTTACACAGCCATTCTTGTTTATGGATCCATAATCAGAAGTTCCAAGATACGCTGATCCTAGATGTGAGGCCTCTGTCATACTTCTTGGTTTGGTATTGCTGAAGCCTGGAGGCGCCCTTACCTTTGCCCGTAAGTGTGGCATGACATCCCCAAGTAATAAGAAAGGAGAATCACAGGGAGCACTTGCAACACGAACTAGCAAATCAATACCAAAAAACCCAGCCTCAAACCAACCAATGATGTCATATCCAGGAAAAGGACCTTGGGTGCACCCTTTTGGGTCCTTGTAGTACAGAGAGAGGTTTTCTGGATTAACATTTTCACCTACACCAGCCATTTCATCAACTTTAGTTCCTTGGTCCAAGACATTGCGCTGATGTCCAAATTCAGCACATGGCCCATGGATACCATCACCAATAGACTCAGATTCTTTTGGAGGAGATTTCACAGACTTCAAGTGTTCGCTCAAATGTGCAGCCCCAAGAATTCCTAGGAAAGACGGATATCATAGATAATACAATTTTAGTAAATATAAGGTATACAAAATTATGTGGGAATATAAAGCAGTAATGCATAACATCATGATTACAATTTCAAAGGCCAAGGGTCCCAGATGCAGGAAAAATGCATCAAGATGGGGCATCTATAAATATTATATACACAGTTTTTACTGGAAATCTGTAATTTCAGATGAAATAAATTGGAAGGAAACAGATTGAATAAGTTCACCAGATTTTGTTAATATGCACAGAACATTTGCTAGGGTGCAACAATCTTAAGTATATCAAAGACTGCAAACATTATCCTATAAGGAAACATGTAGTTATAAGCTATGAGTTTTAAATGGTTGTCACAGAAAAGGAACCTCAAAAATATTCTGCTGGATACATTCAGAGAGGTATTTTTGTTAGTAAATCTGCAGGAGATAACCACTCTCAAGCATGAGCATGTCTGTTAATACGAATACATCTAAGTTCCAAGAAATGACTGTATTTAAAGTGCATAAAATAAATAGTGTTATGCAATTCTGGGAAAACTTGACACATGAGGCTGATACTAACCAAATATATTGAATTCACAATATACGCATGAGATCTATCGCATACCTCTGGTACCAATGGTCATTTCACCATTGAAATATTCACTGCTTCCTGTCTGATCTTCTCTTCCACCTGCATAAAGAGAGGGAAAAATTGACACATAATTCAAGAACTTCTGCAGATTGATAACAAAAGTCAGGAGCTGCTTCTCACTTAATTTCGTTTGTTCCAATGCCACCACATCTGGATTACTTTTGTCATCAGAACCGTCTTTGCAAGCTTGTGCCAAACTGTTTGTGATATCTCCTTTTTCAATTCCTTTCAAAATCACCTATGAACACAAGCAAAACTAAAAGATTAGGGCATCATATTATCATAAGATCTTCCTATGCCAGTAAAGACAACATAAAAGTGAAAATTACCATTTCTTCAGCATTAGGTGCAATGAGAGCTAAAGGATCCATAGGTTCTTCTTGCCACAATGAAGATATCTCATCGTTATCAATATCATCTATCGGCATTACAAAGTTTCTAACATCAGTTGTTCTGTATATTTCAAACAATTTTATCCTGCTATATCTCACAGAGTTTCTAGATGGACCACCAGGCCTGTCAGAACGCACACCAAGATGGAATGGGCGTGAAGATTGACTATTGACTCTGCTTGTAACAGATGTAAACCTTCTGCGAGAACTTGCAGAGTTTGGGTTATCACTTTCCTGCCTGTAGCTACTGTGTCTAAATGAAGCAGATAACTTCTGTGGATCCAGGGAAAGATGATCAGATGTACCTCCTGCACCACGGCTTGCAAAATAGCTGGAGTTCCACGATCGAGAAATATTACCCCTTTCATTAACCTTCTCATGATTGCTACCATCTTTTTCTTTCCCATGACCTGTACTGTGAGAAAACACCTTTTCACAGGGAGCATCATCTTTTCTATCTGACTCTGTTGACCTTTCACGCCAATTTTCAGAATCTTTACTACTGGGACCCCAGCGAGAATTGCAGTTATTATCACGGCGTTGGTCATAGTTTCTCTCGTTACTAGGTGGCCTCACCCAGTGCTCTTTTGGACTCAGGTGGCTATCAACATACTGCCTGGGGCCATCACAGTGCCGTTCCACTTTGTTCATATCACTATGTCCTTTTACCATTTCCCTAAATTGATTTCGATGGGAATCTGAATTCAGTCTGGTGTCTTCATTTCGGTGGCCAGATATTCTATCAAACACAGAAGGCCTGAAAACATCTCTTTTCATTCCAGTATTGTTCCTTTCTTCACTGTTTCCCAGCGTGTTTGCAGAATTAAAGTGGATATCATGTGAACCAGGCTCCTGCAACAAATAAATGAATATATTAGAATACATCAGTAATACAGAAAGAGCAATCTGAGGGTAATAGCAATCTAAAAGAAATTCTATTATTCAGCACTCTATGTTGATATCATTTTACATAACATGGCCAGACTAGCAAAAAGAACTGTTCTACCCAATAGAAATTTAACAAGTTTGAGTTTCATCAGATCTTTCTGAGAAAGGGAGAGAAAATGCAACTAGAAAAACTGGTTTCAGGCCCCTCAGGAATTTCTTAGGAATTAGTTCATTTTCACATGAAAATGCAGGAAACAGGAAAAAAAATCCGCATTCCAAAGGGGGGCTTGATTATTAAGAGAAAATGTGATGTATCCAGATCTTGTACCCAAGGGCACATGAGTCTAAGGACCATGCTTTTCTACTCTAGCTAATACTTCTCGTAAAGTTGGATACCAAGATGATACAGATTGGAAGTCAAGGGACACATAAACACTTGTCACCTTGTTTTCCCCCGGTTTTGGCTGAAGTAACTGAATAGATAGTGTGCTCTTGGTGTCCAGGTCCAATTTATCTGCAGAGACAAAATGATACTGTAAGCAAGCGCAAAATCATTGTGCTCAGAAACAAAGAATAGGTCTCCACTTATAACCAGCAAATACTTTGCTTATGTGTACGAATAAAGACACTCAATAGTGATTAGCGACACATCAATATCAAAAGAGAAGGGGGGAAACTCGACAGAATTTAAACATTTGTACAACTGCAACAGGGGATACTGGTTATGCTATGTTTAATGCAATAGTGTGAATTTGCTTATACAGAAAAGATCAAGCTCAAATGTAGCAAGTAAAACAAGCATTTACCAATTATATCATTTCAAAAAAAGAAAAAAAGATAACTTATCAAGTTCCTGGCCCACATGTCATTGACTCATGTGGTCCCACATGTCATTGACACACACAGGGTTGGCACACTTAAGGGTGGCAAATAAATAAAAAAATCCAAATTTGCTTATACAGAAAAGATCAAGCTCAAAGCTAGCAAGTAAAACAAGAATTTTACCAATTATATCATTTTTTTAAAAAAGGGAAAGAAGTTAATTTATTAAAGTAGTTCATGGTAAGTCATGCACTTAAAATCAGTTACCAGAACGTAAGTTATCATGATTAGCAGTGTTTTGGTAGAGTGGATTTCAAAATCACCCCTGAAACCAGCATCCCCTGCAGAATTGTTAATAGTAAATCCAGCCAAAAAAAAAGGACCTGAGAGCGTGCAGCAACGAGATCTAACATATTTGTGATGTTACTGACCAAAAAACAATTGTGTAAAATACTTAAAAACAGCATGTAACGAGCAGTGCTGCAATCAAATCTAACCGATCCGAAGTCCATACTGTAGTCCACATGTTCGACATACTAAACCAGAACACACACCCAAATACAACTCACTCTACTAATTAATCACTTTCAGTCTGAGAGAGACCACAAGCGATCGTTCATAAAACAACCGGAAAAACAAAAGGCCTCGCAAGCTCACCAATTTGCTTCACACCCACCGCACCCAAACACCACAAGCCCCAGACGGCGCGCAAACCCGAGCACACGGAACCACGCACGCGCACCGGCTCGTACACACTAACACACGCAAACGCAGGCACCGAGAGATCGATCAACCACGCCACGCCACGCCACCAACGGGAAATCAAGCCAACCCACCAAGCTAGGCCTAGGGCTAGCGCCGGGGCCTCGAATCGAGCACCTGATCGAGAGGACGCAGAAGTTGGGAAAAGTGAGGGTGGAGATTGGGGACGGGGAATCACCTTCGGTGTTCTCGGGCGATAGAGGCGCGTCTGCGGTGGAGCAGCGGTTGGGGTCTGCATTCTCGCGGTCTCCGGTCTCGTCGTCTTCGGCGGCCATGGACGCCGCCGCGGTGGCCCTAGAAGTGGTTGGGGACTTGGGGTTTTCGAGCGGGCGGAGGAGCAAACTGGGGTTTGGGCGGAGGAAGAGGAGAGACGAAGAGAAGGAAGAAGTGAGTGGGGTTTTACGAGCTAATGAACGAGAGAGGCGGGCTGAGGAGACGTGGGATCGCGTACAACAACCTGCTTGCTTTCTCGTGACAAATGGTAGTGTGACGGACGCATTTTGCATATGGACCCTTAACTTAATCTGTAATTTTGTACTGTCGATGTAAAAGCTTTTACACCTAACCACACGGCACAAAGCAACACACTTATGCCTTGATTAGGGTCTGTTGGCAGCTTTCGCATTAACCTTAGGGCACTCACAATGCAAGACTCTATCACAGAGTCCAATACAATTAATTATATATTATTTATGGTATTTTGCTGATGTGGCACTATATTTATTGAAGAAAGAGGTAGAAAAACTAAGACTCCAAGTCTTATTTAGACTCCATGTCCACATTGTTCGAGGTAATAAATAACTTTAGACTCTATGATAGAGTCTGCATTGTGAGTGCCCTTATATAGCACAGCTGAAATTAACATTATTTTTCTTTTTGAATCACTTCATACTCGCTATAAGCACACATTTACACAGCGTAATTTACCGTGTTTCTATGAGCATCGCTAAAAGACTCCGATGAGAAATCTCGACATTATTATGTCTCCTTGTCAATAGGCATACATACACCATATCTTTATGAGCGCTTCTAAATGAATGAGTTGGTAGATCTAGAAATTGATGAAATCATTACAATTGTTTCACTGCCGATGGGCACCTTACCCACCATCTAAAGAATATATAGCCCGGAATGAATACAGAAAAATATGAGCAGCTCATAAGCCGAGAAATGCTCAATTCACATGCCAACATAATATATTTTGTTGTTCTGCTCATGCAGACTGTATTTAGTAAACTATGCTTGATTGCTTACAATGTGAATATGTGATGTATGTCATATCCCATGTTATAATAGAGGTGAACGAGGCAATAAATAAATAAATAAATAAATATTAAAAAAATATTTTTATGGCTCGGCTTGTGGAAGTGTGCAGTGTGTCTAATATCATTAAATTCGTACTAGCTAATGCAATATTAAATTGTGAGTATTGTGCAAATCTGCATAAGAATTTCTTAGGAAAAAAAAACAAACAAACATTAATAGGATGCTTTGCACAAATCTAGATACATGTTAATTTAGCCAATGAAGTGCATCAATCATTCAACCTTTATGAACACATGGGCACACATTCTATTCTATTCTATCTTAATTTATAAACACCTAGAAAAGACTGAAGTAGCAGACCTTATGATTTAAGGGACATTTCTATCGACAAGGACGTCTGCTGCCATTGAATATAATGACACGTAATGAGTCGAACACTCAATAATGAGCTGGTAGGTTCACCGTACGTAAGAAACCGAACTCATGTTCGTGCCCCGTACCTGCTTTTTCATTGATGTGCTTATGGTATGATATTTGTGAGCCAAACATCCAATCCTAGCCCCACATGCAGTGGGGGGTATATGGCAATGCCACGAATGCAAGTCACTTAAAATTGGTTTATGCTCGCGCATAGATCCTGCCGGTAGCATTCATATTAATTGGCTGCAAATTTGCAATCGTAATCAAACCTAATCACTCTCCGTGTTTTAATGTGGTAGCTTATTTGCGGATATTGTGTGTTAGAATGTGATAGCTATATATATAGCGATGTAAAGACACTGCTAGCGTACGCAGTATGATAGTAAAAACTATAAGCGTGCTGATCAAATGGTTATTAGGGAGAAGTAACAAGGGCGAAGAAGAGAATAATAATCAGGACTGCTTAGGCCAATGTCAGCATCTATACGAGCAAAAAGCATGGGATGGTCATAAAGGTGAGATGAGGATGATATGAGACGAGAATGGCAATAAGGTAGAACAAGACATATTGAGCAATCAACTTGTAGCGAAATTGCAAAGTACAGTGTGATGATTACCTTTCTAACTATATAAAGATATAAGGAATGGGAGGCGTCGATTGTCGGCTATATCAAGGATACTTGATAGCATCGCTAGTGAAGAGGAAGACGTGTAGCGCGAGGATATAGCAATGCATGATTGATAGTACTTCGGGAAAAAAATAATCTCGTAGTCACAAAATTTAGCTTTTAAACCATCACTTCACAAAACAGTTTCTTTTTCTCACTTACCTCTATCTTCGCGTGTCATAAACTGTAGGCCCGCTGCCGTGAACTATTTCCTTTTGGAACTCGCTTCATTTGAACCTCTTTTTTCTTGATGTCAAATGGGCTGACTAGTCTTTAATTTATTTTAAGAAAAGGTCCTTTGACCCCTTAGCTTTCGCGGCTATCGTATTTTCTCTCTCATCTATAAAAACTTCCTCAACTCTTTTTTTAAAACTATTTCATTTTAGGTTACACCTAGAAGATCACGTCTCGTTAGCATACGAAGACATTTTCTCATTTTAACATTTTACAACCCAGACTGTGTAATAAAGGTCACGTGACTTGCATGATAACACTCCATGTTTTTTTTTCTACACAAACACAGTCATATATAGGATCAAGTGACAATAACACGATCAAAATAAATAAAATGAAGTATAAGGTGGTTACATGAGATTTGTGTTGTAGCCAAAGTAATTTGAACTTTTACATAGTTTGGACCATCAACTACTAATACTAATAATTATAATTATAATAAATAAAGAATGCATATACTAGCGATTAAATACCCAAAGAAGTCCAACATAAGTTTCAAATAACTCCAAGCTAGCTAGACATAGTAGACACTGGGTTATAGGAAAAAATTAAAATTAGCTTTATCTTTTTGTTCGAGCTAGATTAAATTTTAGTTTCTTTAACCGCATCTTTTTCAACAACAAAATATTTGATTATCTTTTTTTGGAAAAAGTATCTGTAGTCATATTTATATGTATCTAAATTATTAAGATAGTGTGACTTACCCATCGCGACTAATGTCGAGTCACATTGGATAAAATCATTTGTGGTGAAAAATAAAGGGTTTTAAAAGTTGGGAGAGAATGGAAATCTAGTTTTATACGAGTGGGCAAAATTGGGCCAACATGATGAGGGCAAAAATATTTCTTTTCTTTTTCTTTACAAGGAGGCCGTGGCTAGTTGACGAAAAAGACCGAGAATATTCTTAAAAAAAAAACCGAGAAGAATTTTTGAAACAGTTGGCTAGCCATCCATCCTACGTGTCACGCGTCCCCACAGCTGCCATGCATCCTGCAGCCCCACAACCGACGAGCTACAGATGATGAGGCCAACACCAACCACCCGCCAAGATCAACAGCGCAGCACAAGGCAACAGAAACAGAACATCACACAGGTCAGGGGAGCAAAGCAGAGGAATGCAGGGAATGGGGATCCTCTCCCTCCCGGGCGGCATTGCTATTTTTGGCCGCTCGTGAGATGGCGGGGTGAAATGCCCTTGACCTGCGTTGCGTGCGTGGACATGCCCGGGGAACGGTGACGGCTGCTACACCTCGGTGTCGTGTCCGGCAGCGTGAGGGGCGGAGCCGCGACGCCGCCCGTCGCGGTCGCGGCTTCCTCCTCACCCCCGTTCCCCCGGACGGGCCGCGGCGCCGGTAGGGGAAGCGCGGACGTGACCGAGCGCATCCGTCGCGGCCGGACATTGACAGCTTGTGCAAGACTTCATCGTCTCGTGGTACGTCATGTCGTCTAATTCTTCGACAGCCTCGCCGCCGCGGCCGGCTCCATCGCCGCCGCCAAAAAGCAGCTCTTCTTCTCCTTCTCATTCAACCGCGCCGCCGCCGTCCGCGGACTCGACGTCCCCACCGCAGCCGCCGCCGAGGGCTTCCTCGTCTCCGGCTCCATCACGGCCCAGCGACTCCTCGCCGCCACCAGCGGCGTCCAGGTCCCATGGCGCTCAGTCCTCCTCACCGGCCAAGCCCCACTCTCCACCGGCGGCTCCTGCGCACCGTGGCGGCCCCACCATGCTGGAAATCGTTTTCGCCGCGGCCGGCGCCGCGGCGCTCCTCGTCATCCTTATCGCCGCCTGCGTGTGCTGCTCGAGGAAGACGGCGCCGAGGAGGAGGAAGAGGCCTCACAATCCCATGCATTACTACGCGGATTCGTCGTCGTCGGTGTGCAAAGGTAAAGCACGCATCTACTCTCGTGGTTCTTGGTTGCTTCCTTTTGAATCTTGATGTCCTCCATGAGAGAAGAGAGGGGAAGCAACAAATCTGAGGAGCGACTAGACTTGTTTGGCGTTAATGGACACCCACTCAAATGCCGTGGCAACCACAGGTAATAGCAGCACGTACTACCCGTCCGGGCCGCAGCCGCAGTGGCAGAGCGACACCGGCGCGGCGGCGGCGACGGTGAGCTCCTTTGACCCGCCTGGGGGTGGCTGGCAGTGGCATGCAGCGCCGCCGCCCGCCATGACCTCCGGCGCGTACTCCAGCCCGCACGGCGCGCCGCCGCCCCCTCCCCCGCACGAGGCGCTGGGGCTCGGCAAGGGCACCTTCAGCTACGAGGAGCTGGCGGTGGCCACGGGCAACTTCTCGGCGGCGAATCTGCTGGGGCAGGGCGGGTTCGGGTACGTGCACAAGGGGGTGCTCCCCGGCGGCATGGTGGTGGCCGTGAAGCAGCTCAAGTCCGACAGCGGGCAGGGGGAGCGCGAGTTCCAGGCCGAGGTGGATATCATCAGCCGGGTGCACCACCGCCACCTCGTGTCCCTCGTCGGCCACTGCATCGCCGGCGCGCGCCGCGTGCTCGTCTACCAGTTCGTGCCCAACAAGACCCTCGAGTTCCACCTCCACGGTCAGTGACACGGATGGCCTCGTAGCAATGCATTGCAGCATGTGCATCTCCAAAATGCCGTAGCTTGACGACGTACGTCTTTGGGTGGATCGCAGGGAAAGGGCAGCCGGTGATGGAGTGGTCGACGAGGCTGCGCATCGCGCTCGGATCGGCCAAGGGCCTCGCCTACCTGCACGAAGACTGTGAGCCACCCACCCTCCGAATTGTCATCAGCAGTCAGCAGCTTGGTTTCTTTCTTGGTTTGTGATGCGACCATGTCACGTCTGACTGAAGCTTACATTTGCCATGTCATGTGACCTTGAACTTGAAGGCCATCCTCGGATCATTCACCGCGACATCAAGTCAGCCAACATTCTTCTCGACAACAACTTCGAAGCCAAGGTCGCCGACTTCGGGCTGGCCAAGCTGACGTCTGACAACAACACGCACGTGTCGACCCGTGTGATGGGGACGTTCGGGTACCTGGCGCCGGAGTACGCGTCGAGCGGGAAGCTGACGGACAAGTCGGACGTCTTCTCCTACGGCGTGATGCTGCTGGAGCTCCTGACGGGGCGGCGCCCCATCGACGACGCTGGCAGCGGCAGCGGCAGCGGCAGCGCGCAGGCGCACCCGTTCCTCGACGACAGCCTCGTCGACTGGGCGAGGCCGGCGCTATCGCGCGCGCTGGCCGACGGCGACTACGACGCCGTCGCGGACCCGAGGCTGCGGGGCAACTACGACCCCGTGGAGATGGCGCGCATGGTCGCCAGCGCCGCGGCCGCCGTGCGCCACTCCGCCAAGAAGCGCCCCAAGATGAGCCAGGTACTCGACGTCGCCCACCGCTCCGCTCACCTCTTCTTTCCTTTCCACCACACCAGCGGTGCTGCAGCCCTGAATGGCGATGGTGTTTTTGGTGCAGATCGTGAGGGCGCTGGAGGGGGACATCTCGCTGGAGGACCTCAACGAGGGGGTGCGGCCCGGGCAGAGCATGGCGTTCGGCACGGCGGTGGCGGCCTCGTACAAGGCCAAGGCTCCAGGGCCGTACACGTCCGACATGGAGCGGATCAGGCAGGCGCCCATGGCGAGCCCGGTGTACAGCGGCGCGGCCATCGAGTTCGGCCGTCCTTCTACGATCGCCAGCGAGGGGTCCTTCTCCGACGATTTGAGTCCGGTGAAGGGTCAGCCGCACCGGTAGCAGGCAGCAGCTGTGAGCTGTGAGTTGCTACGCCGTGTACGTCTGTGATGCTGGGCAGTTGCAGTTCATGCTCGCCGCGCCGTTGTTGATTGCGCGACAGTCCTGCTTTGGCGTCCGTGAGCTGCTTATCCCAGCTGTTGCTTGTAACGCAGCCTGCGAGCTGCTGTACCTGTACATATCGACATCGACATCAACCACACGGAAAATCTGTAGATGAACAGATACCCATACGTTTGTGTATTGCAAAGCACATCTGAGCACGCGGATCAGTTGTACATGATGCGAATTGCATACAGAGTAAGAACCGAGGTTGGTACTCGGGCCACCAAGCACATAAATCACGGCAGCGACAGCATAATGCTATCCAACTACAGACAAAAGCCAAATTAGGGTGTTGTAACTGCAGTTGAGTTTAACATCCGTTTTATTCCACGGGTATGTGGTAAAGCACCCAAAAATTTGTTTCTCTTCTTTTACAAGGAGTATACAAAACCTCAAAACTAAAGCACTGCCAAAATGGCTGTAACAACTCCCAAAAGGAAGACTTAATGCTCAACCTTGCCAAGTCAGAACTCAGCAATTAGCATGTCAAACATCTGAGACATTACACCTTCGGTAGCACGGTAGTGTCATATGGAGTGGGTGGCTTGACCTACAAAAAGGAAAGGGAGTTTAAGTGTTCCCAATTTTACTTTAGATACGGTCATGTTAAAAGTTTTAAGGATTTTATTATGAAATGACCAAAGTGGAGCGTACAGCAAGATATCGTGCAAGCAAACTTGAAGTACTGTGGTTAAAGCCATCAACAGGCTTTCCTTCCATTCGGGATTCATGCAGCTGTTTCCTCACTTGGGAAGCAAGCGACTGAAACATCAAATTCCAGAGACAAAATAAATTAAATCAGGACTCAAGAACACGTTCAAACATGTGAGCACAGGAAGAAAATTATGTGGCACTCCCAAAACAAACTGGACATTTGAATAAAAGAAAAATATGGGAGAAAGATGAACATCATGCACATACCTTCCCTAGCTCCACTCCCCACTGATCAAACGAGTTAATTCCCCATATGAAGCCCTGAACTGCAACCCGGTGCTCATAGATGGATAAAAGCTGAACAGTATGGGAATTGTTAATTCCACAAATGAGCACAAAATCCTATTGAAGATTGAACAACTGGATTAATGTATTGATGATGTTCTTGTGACTAACCTGTCCAACCTCATATGCGGATAGTGTAGGCAAAAGCAAACTTAGTGATGGCCGGTTGCCCTTAAAAGTCTGTTAAAAAGGATAGCCCAGAGGGTTCAATCAGAAAACACACATATACATATCTCTCTTTTTTTTAGAACAAGGGAAAAATTCATTAAGTGAATGAAAAAGGTCCCAGCCTCTATACATAAACATATCTCTAAGTGTAATACTTATGCATCAGTTTAATTTAAGTAATGAGTGAACTGTCATCACCTTATGAGGGATAAGATTTTCCGGAACTTTCTCACTGTGCAATTGTTCAGGAGTCTGAAAAGAAGTAGTTAGTTTCGGTAAAGAAAGCAAGAAACTGTATGAAACACATGCATGCACAAAACTTTTGTTCTAGCCATTCAATATTGTACCTTTCCATAAGCAAGTGCATCAGGCTGGGCAAAGAAATTGGACATAAGCTCATCATGATTACTCACAGTTTCCCCTATAAGAGATGTATATGGTAAGTGTTTTAAAAGAAATTTGTAGAGTTACATTATTACAATGCCAACAAGAACATCGAAAGTTACAGATGTACTAGGGGCATACCTTTCAAGTAAACAGGCTGCTGACTTTTAACAACACCAATAAAATCGCAAGGGATGACCCTTCCCTGTATGTTTCAACACATAATAGTCAATAAATATACATATTGACAATACATGGAAAGACCTATCCTCAAATTTTGTTTCACATGTTTTAGAAGCCTGAACAAATTTGGCAGTCTTCAACATTACTCCGAGAAATTATCATTATCAACAAGACAGCAATACTGGTTGAAAAAAACATGCTGGCTAACTTAAAAGTAATCAAGAATCCTAGCACAGACACATGTGAAGTGCAAGCAAGCAAAAGTTACAAAAATATCAATATATATAGACAGGATGGTAACACAATAAGTCAAACATATGACAAATCAGGAAATGAAGGTTATTGTTGAATGTCATCAAGATCTAACTGACAGTTCATTTCAGCAGTTCTGAGGCTATGAACATGAAGTAAAATTTTCCTATGGCATACTCTCATCATATATGATATAAGTAAAGACTGTCTGCCACAGCATAATGTAGATTAAAAAAAACTCGACTAGGCGGGACCGTGCGAGAGGTATCCACCCCTAGCATTTTAATAGGTAGAAGGTGAAAATCAAACACTGGTTGGCCAATTCATCTTAGGGAGACTCTCTATCATAATGTACATCAAGCAGTACAAACTAGTTAACTAAAAACTGCAACAACTTGATAACATTGCCAAATAAATGGGAGAAATATTATTACCTGATGGATTAATTGATAGAAGCTGTGCTGGCCATTAGTTCCAGGTTCACCAAAATCAATTTCACCCGTCTCGAAGGGGAGTGGAATGCCATCAATGGAAACACCCTTCCCGTTGCTCTCCATGCTAAGCTTTATATATAATAATCAAATGTCAGCATGTCATGACTAAAAAATAACCAAAAGAGAATGTCCAGATGGTACTAAAACAAAAACATAGTTACCTGTTGTATATGTGGTGCCAATTTCTCAAGTGCCTGGGAATATGGCAATATTGCCTAGAATACACATTCAACAGAAAAAAAAAGTAATTACTCAGGATGCATAATAACAACTAATCTGTAACTGCAAATAACACAGCAACGGAATAGTTGCTTACTCTAGCTGGATAACCAAGAAATGAAACATTCCACACACTCAACAAACCAAGGAGTACCTGCACATAATCGATAGAACATGTGACACTGATTTTTCTGAGTATCTAAAATCATTGACTACTGTATGAAACCCACTTACAGGTATATTTTTCTCAAATGAAGATGAGTTGAAGTGGTTGTCAATGCTGGAAGCTCCCTCCAAAAATCTTCAAACGGTAAACAAGAAATGTCAAGAGAGTACTGGTAATCTCTGATCTTACTATGGAAATGTTTTTTTCTGGCTTCCAACATTTTCATCAATACTTCAAATAAGACATAGTTATTAGACTTTGTGGTATTTGATGATTTAGTCCAGGCCCTATTTGGGGTTCTTAAATTATCCTTAAAACACTAAAGAAAATTTAAAGAAGATATGGTCCACTTGAGGTCAAATTTAAGGACCAGCTGTCCAAACCACACCTTTCGGATGGTTTGGTTCGAGGGTTTAGTTGTTACAAACACAAAAATAAATCCAACACCAAACATTGATTTCAGACCCTACATTAATTCCCACATCCTGAAACAATACTGCGCTACGCCAACATATTTAGCATTTTGCCACATGGAATGAGATCAGATCTTCATCTACCATCATAGAAGTTACAGAAAGAGCATGTTCCTTTGTTTTGAGGAATCAAAGAGCAAGATCCTTTTGAACGCATTTCCCAAAGTATTCTCGTATTTGCTTGTCACAAATGTCTACTCATCTTATTTTTAACTTGCAGTCGACTCTGATAGACATTGACCACAGCATTTTTACCTCAATATTTCTTCTAGTTTTGTTTAGAGGTGGCAAACTGGCAATAATATTTAATAACGCTATCACTCTACTTCAAATTTAAGATCCGTGTTCTTATCTCAAAAGCATAAAAGAATTACCAATTCAAATTGAGTGGCATCGTACTATAATTTACCGAAGTAGGGTGTAATAACTAAATATAAGTTCAGAGAGCATACTTCTGGACAATTGGAAAACCATACTGAAGAGATAATGGCAGAACACCAACAGCACTGCAAACTGCATAATTGAACTATGGTTATGAAATAGAACACTAGCTATGCCAGTAATTTTCATATGCAGAAATATAACTCACCACTATAACGGCCACCAACCCAGTCCCAAAAGGCAAAAGCATTGTTTGGGTCAATTCCAAACTCCTTCACAAGCTTTGTAAACAGAAATGGCACAGTAGGAAATTGATATGTCAGAATCAAAACATTTGAGGGATAATATGAAATTTGAAATATTCTAATAGATTAGATAATGTGGTAAATATGAAATACTCCATGTATCTCAACTCAAATCTAAATATGATCCATCTTCACACAGAAGAGATTCAGTAAACTTTTGGTGGAAAGAAGGTTCAGAAGTACCTTAAGATTAGTACTGACAGCAATCATATGTTTTGCAACAGCCTGTGGCCTGAATGAACAATTTTTATAACTCAAATCACAATAAGTTGAGATGATGTGTCAAAAAATATTTTCAGGTACCAAACTAACCCAAGAGAAGAAACGATCCACTCCTTAAGAGTTCGAGCATTTAACATTGTTTCAGCTGTTGTGAATGTCTTTGATACAACCACCACTGCAAGTTGTTAGACAAGAAATATAAAAATCTTCAGTGGGACATTCATCAGTAACATACAAAGAATCTATTTTGAAGTGAGGGTAGGTGATTACCCAGAGTGGTTTCTGGATCTAAATCTTTAATGCTTCGTGCAACATCAACTGGATCAACATTTGCAAGGCTGATAAAAAATAGAACATGAATTACTGGATGAATAGCATAAAGATTGCATGTATGTACATAGACACAACAATAAAACAACACAATGCATAGAGGCTGGGACCTCTGTTTTATTCCACTATCTAAAAGAGGTCCACAAATATAAGTTTCCAGAACAAGTGCAAGGAGCTCTTAAAAAGTATAGGAGATATTAATGATGACTGAATTAAGACTCACTTAAGTTTATTAATATCAACGCAATAGTATGTGAAGACCATGGAAGCATAGGTGTCAACACATCAGGTACACGTGTACAACAGACAGAAACAAGATAACCATTCACCTTTCATCAAACTAATGCTCAATACAAGAGATGTTACAAATAATCAATAGATCCATGCTCACTTAAAACATGATAATGAGCTTGCTTCAAAATACACACTTACAATCTCAGTTGTCGGCCTTTCGCACATTCTGCTGCTTCTGGATCTGAAGATCAGCAATATTTTCTAGGCATGTCAGTTTAAAAGGCATAGAAGTTTCTAGGGAAACTAGAACTGAAGAGCTCAATAATTTACCAGTCTGGAGCGCAGTATGCACAAATAGAGGGCCAAGAAAGCTACCACCTATTCCAACTGACACAACATTGGTCAATGGTTTTCCAGTTGCTCCAACCTGCAGTACAAGCAGTTCCAGCGGTCAATCTTGAAGTTCATGCCACATTTAACTAGTTCAAATATTGATTGAAAGTTTACCCATGATCCACTTCTGAAAGTGTCCGAAAACTCCTTGATTTTATCTTTAACAGACCAAACCTCAGGGACCACATTCACCCCATCACTGTTTATAACTGCATCTCTTGGAGCCCTCAGAGCTACATGAAGCACTGACCTGTTCTCCGTGCTATTTATCTGACAGAACCAATCAACTTATGTTAGTAATTTAGTAATTTAACTGGACAAATAAAACATGTTGACTTTTTATGCAAAATCATGCATCAGAAAAAATGGCAAGATTTATAAAGTAACTATATACAAGGTAACTGACAAATAAAATATAAGGAAATTAAAAGTACCCAATGCTCCATGGCTAGCACATTTTACATAGAAATGTATACTGAATGAATATTTGTGATGGAACAATTGAATAGCAATTTCAGATCATCATATATACCTTTTCACCTTTAAACATCTTCTCAATCTTCTCCTTGAGCTTGGCAACCTATAACAAACCAAACAGATCCCAAATTACCACAGGAAAGTGAAATCCCCACCTCCAAAATGAAAAGGTGACAGAGTCGACACCTCAGCCAATTTAAGCAGCTTCTCGATGGTTTCACCAGTCGCCTGCTGCCTCGAGTAATCCAGAAAGATCCCTTCATACTCACTGCAACCAGACACCGTTCAGGTAAAGCAAACAGAATCCACGCACACGCAAGAAAACGAAATTCCACGAGCACAGGCGTGAGTCCCTACGCCGTCATTGCCTTGCATCGATCGGCGTCGGCCATCAGGTCCCGCAGGTGCGTCTTCTGAATCGCGCCGACATGCGCCTGCATCCGCACGAGTGAAAGCAGAAGGAAAAAAAAAACAGTGAGCTAATCAGAGCATAGGACTCGCCGCAATGCGATCGGCGACGGGTTCACGCACCTGGAGGGCCTTCCACTGCTCCGTGTCGGAGATTAGCGCCGGCGACGCCATGGCTTCCGCTACAAGTCTGCGACAACGAAGAGGCGACGCACCAAATCAATCAACAACCGCGGAAACAACGGAATCGCTAATAATCACAAACAATTCCTTCCGAAACACGAACCCAAGCAACCACCGGATCGAGCTATGGTACCAACAGGCTGCGGATCGAAGCGACCAAACCGAGAGAGAGAGAAAAAAAATTGAGGGTGGCGAGGGCGGATTGGGGGACGGATTAATAACACCTACCAATAAGGGGCGATCGCCGGTCGAGGTCGGGGAGGCGGATCTGCTTTGCTTTTCGCCTCCTGCGAGTTCCCTCCGGATTTTGTACTGCGGCTAGCCGCCTCGCCGCTCGTTTGCTTGCCTTTACCCGTGGGCTGGAGACGGGAAACGGTGGACGGGCGGTGGACGGGCGGCGGTGGTGGTACACGTACGCTCCCCGCCCTTTGAATTGGATATTCGGTTGATATGGTTGACGGGGACCCGCAGGGGCGGCCAAACCGCAGACCGCGGTGCGGGAAGGGCGGCCGACAGTCGATAGCCGCCGAGGTCGGGCCACCCTCGAGTTTGTACTCGTAACTTTTTTTGGCATCTGGGCCTCGTCCTCCCCCCTTACCAAATTGCATTTTCATATATGCTTTCCCAGTCCTCCCTTCCGTGAAGAACACATCAAATCATATAGCACATGACATGACCATAACGAACATCTGGATAGGTACTGTACTTCTTTAACGCTGATCATTCGTACCCATGTGCGATCGACTGATAATGTATCCATACGAAATTCTAGAAGTTTTTACGTACACTACCTACTTACCTATGATCCACAAACATGTATGCACACTACTTACCTACTTATCTCAGTAACTTTGGAAGTTAGCGGAGCCTATCCCAGGGAGCAAAACCCCCGACGCGGAATTTTTTTTGACAATCGTTTCACGTGCCCACTTTCCTCCGGAGGTCTTAGTTCCCTGCTGCTGTTTGGAAAGCAAGAGGTAGAAATCTCTATGAACAAAAATAGTCTCAAAAATTGAGAAAGAAAGAGAGATGTCTAGAAAATCAAATAATATAATATAATAAAGCTATTACATATATCTAGATGACTCAAATAATCATGAAAAAGACTCGAGAAAAAAAAGCTTCTTATAACACATATATGTCGTCAAATAATATGATACAAGCTTTCATTCGCCTCTCCATCAGCCTTGCAAGTTGCATCCAAAAGGTAAACTTGACTTCAAGTATTGTTCCGTAAATATCCACATGGTAGAAGGATTGAGCTTCTACACTGCTATTCGCCATCTTGCTAGTTTATCTTCAAGGCAAGCATATCCACCTTTGAAGAACTGATCACTAACTACACACCTCACTGCTCATAGCTACCACTGATGCCACATACGCATGGCCTGCAGTGTCAGAGGGGCATATAGATGAACTACATCAATGCATAAACATTTTCAGAAAAAAAATGCATGAACTGTATCACCTTTTTGTTTTAAAAACAGGCTAGAACTGGAATACGATTGGTTAATCTAACATGGGCTGCTACTAATTATCACTAGAATAACCTTACTCGATTGAACAAGTGGGTGATATGAGCAGAGCTGCGAAGTAACTAAGAAGAAATGCAGTAATGCACCATGGAAAGGAAAATCAAGAGGAACCTGAAACCTCTACAACTACACCTCTCCAATGTGTTAACTCCACTAGATCACATGAGCAAAAATACTATTCTTATGCAACCCAACTAATCACTAATCTCTAACACCACTATCTCCTGACAGTACAGTAAGCATAAAACAATTAACTGCTTGATCTGGGGATACATCTGAAGTACCAAAGACAATAGGAAGATGGGAATCAAAATAAACTTACCTGCAGCCTGTAGGGCACCTGTCTATGTTCGTGGCTGTAGAACAAGCGGACAACGCACATCACAAGAAGGTGCAGGTGAATCACATGGCAGGAGACGCAGGGGAGGATGAGATTGCCATAATATCTATGTAATTGGAGCTCAAGAAACTGAATAATGCAGATTACTGAGATTTCCATGTGCACAAAAAGCATTAATCTGACAAACCCATATGCACTTCCATATGGTTGTTAAAGCTGAATTCCATGCTTGAATCGCCAACAGGGACTCCATGAGTGAAGGGGCCCTGTGCAGCGACAACAATTAATAGTGTACTATTTCTAACGTTCATGCATTTGCAAAGTATAGGAGGTAACAGGATAAGACAGATAGTGAATGAAGGAGAAACAAAATGCGATTGTGCGACAGAGAACCTCTGCTAGTGTGAGCCATAATTTGTCTCACCAAGGCCAACAAAGGAATTTGGATTTAGAGACATTTACAAATCAAGCAGAATAATCTATAGCTGGACAACAAACTTTAACCCTTGTCTTCCAGAATGGTGAACAAAATTGATTTTGAAATATTAGACAAAGTAGAATGGTGAACTTTTCCTTTTCTACAGGAATAGAACTTTCAGCTTGTTCTACCTCTAAACTTGTACCCACTAAACTGCTCGTCGAAAACAATATGAGCCTAAATACAACATATTCATCTATCACGAGTACTCAATAAAGACTGACTACCTGACCTAGAATGACAAATTCCTAGAGCTGATTGAATATACATTCAGAACAACAGGAGCAGCGGAAGATAGCAAAGGTTGCTACCGAGTAATGACTAGAAGAAAGCAGCATTTCCAAACTGGAAACAGTGTGAGCCATCATAAAGTGAAGAAATAAAATAACAAAGCATCAACACACTTAGAAAATAGATGAACAGATGCATAGATCAACAAACACACATCTAAACTAGCTTAGGACTGCATACAGTTTCATTATAGTTAAACCGTGAGAAATTGAAGTGATTTTTATTAGAATGAAAAATTAGTTGGCATTTTAGAAAATTGTAAAAATGGAACCATTATGGTCCATAGATAATGTGCAAACACTTCAGGTTCAAGAAGCAGCTTGACACAAAATCACAGAACTTCTAGTGGACTATTGAATTAAGCAAATGAACATGATTTTTCATTTGATTTGACTGATCAAAATACCTGCTGCACCAAAGCATCTAGATCATTTGTTCACATTTCTAGAACATAATCTCAAGTCTGAATTCTTCTACTATTGCCATCTTGCACATAGAGAAGAGAGAGGCATAACCTACTGCTAATTTTCGTTCCTTTACCAACTGACAGGCCAAGTAAGGCTGTACAAGGGGCGGACGTTCCGCGGCCGGCTGAGACATAGAGCTGTGGACGTGTGGTTGCAGAGAGAACTAGTCTCGCCGTCGTTGTCTCGCCGGGGATCCTGGGCGGCCTCGGATCTTCTTCCCCAAGATCTACAAGGATTAGTGAGAGGAACAAAGAGAGAAGAAACCCTAGAGGAGGCAGGGAGATGCGCCCATGCGGGATTCACTGTGCGGAGGCTGAGGTGCTGGTACGCAATGGAGGCGAGGACAGAGGAGGGCATCCATGGTGGCGACGGCGGAAGGGGCAATCTCGCTCGACGCGGAGTCGGCGAGGAGATAGATGCGCGATGCGTCGCAAGTCGATAGGGAGGGGATGCGCTCCCGGCCAGATGACTCGTGGCTTTCTGCCTCGTGGAAAACAACGGGATGTGGGCTGCAATCCCGCGTCCAATGTGCTTCCAAAGGGTGCGGTGGATTAGCCTAGGGGAGCTTGCCCCGAGGTTTCCTCTCCCTGGGAATTTACAGGGAACCCGGAGGGATTCTGTGCTCCCAAACGAGGCCTAAGGTATAAACAGTCACCCATGAACGTAACAAACACAAAAATTTTTAACCCTATACAAGCACCTAAAAAAGAGCCATTGTTTCCTCAAAAAAATGTTGAAGTTAATGAGGTCATCACAAACGTTTCATTATCAATGAACACATCACTTACTGCTAAAAAATAACACCACTAAATACTATAATAAATTTAGAAAATAATACAAGTACTCGCACTAAGTTAAAAAAATAAACATAAATACAGATAGATTCCACGTAAAGCAACTTCAACGAATCCTTTAGATCCTTCCTAATTTATATGAACAGAAGTTTTGACATAAAAACTTCTCTAATACCCTATGTAATTGGGTCTCCAAATATAAACATCCTTCATTCCATATTTCTTGCTAACGAAAAATGGAGAATGAAAATAGCTCTCTAAAATGTGCACAAGATATAAAAAGAAATTGTTAGATGATACAAAGATATAGATAGTAAATTTAGAAAGACTTTTCTAGATGCTTAAAAATGCTAACCTATCATACTATGCTTAGTTTTTCCTGTAGTTTTACTTACTTCCAAAAGCGAAGTCGAAGTTTTTTTCAACATTTCAATAATCATCAATGATTCAATGCCAATGTCAGCCACTATCTATACTATAAGGGACCAATTAAAATTATACTAGGTCTACTCCCGACTTCTATCCACACAGTCATAACTTTTTCTATATACACTCCAAAACGTGTACCCAGAAATGTAACACCGTTAAAATCAATGGCTATTAGACCTTTCGTAGACGCTTCAACGTGATCTGGTGGTCAGTGTTATTTGGATCATCCTATGCTTGCGTTGAAGCCTCCCTCGCGTTGAAGCCTCGAGAGTCAAGACCGCGCCTATCCACCACGGTTCGACTCCAGTTGTCTCCTTTTTCCTAGAAAAAAATGATCGAGACATCATCCTCTCCCCTCCTCGACTCCCCGTGCTGCGATTCACGACTCTTTCCTGCTGCTAAGGTTCCCCGCTGCTGCTCGCCGTCCATCTTCAGCCCGTGCGGCGGCCCATCAGGCTGCCCAGATGACTACAAGGTGGAGTAGCGTTCTGGGTCCGAGGCCGGCGGAGATGGAGGCGGAGGCGAGGGCCAGAGCTGGGACCTGTAACACACGGCGACGATGGCGAGGACAGGCCGTGGAGGAGGACATGTGCCTTGGCATGATGTTTGTGGAGGAGATGCTCATGGAGCAGGAGGAGCAGGGCACCAGGGGGCCATGTTCCGCATCTCCAAGTTGCGAGGGGCGGCGCCGTGGGAGGTCACGCGGGGCCACCGCCGCTTCACGTTTGTTCTCCTCCACCTATCACCCCTCCAGCCCTCATCGATCTTGTCTTGCTAGGCTTCTGTTCTTTCCCAAGAGCTAATGACTTTCCCGTCTGTGCTTGGTGGCCAGAGTATGGCCACCTGTCCGCGACCAAGGTGTTCAATTTATTGCCTAGCAGGTGGTACTTCTTGCCAGAGTGTGTTTCCTTCATTTTTATAGACTATGTGTCATTGTTTTGGCAGTGTTTCTTTGGGGACCGTTTCTTTTCTGAATAGTGTCAAGCCCAGTAGCGATCGTTTTCTTCGCTTGAATACGTTCTTGCTGAATGAGGTTGCTCATCAGAATTTGCTTCCTATTGCACATACGTAGTAGTCCTTTTAAGAGCAAGCTAAGTAGACAAAGCAAATACACAAGTAATAAAATAACCCTTGAGTAGCCTTCAGGTTGGCTAAATCTGTTCTTTGCTACTTTGAATAGGATAAACCGAAGAACCATTATAGACATGGATTATGAATGCGATGTAAAATTCATCTTATTGAATCTTTCTGTTAGGCTGGTACCTGATACCTGCTGGATGCTATTATAGTATCTTGGCATCAACTAATATATAATTTTTTATTTAAATGTTCTTGTAGGAATATTAGAAGGAATTAGTTAGATGGTGGGTAAATGTTATTGCAGGCGAGACAATTAGTTTGACAGTTTTTCTTTTGTTGCTTATCAGACTGCACAAGATAATATTGATCTTCAGACGAACATTCTTTCTAGATTTGATCTAATCTTAATCGTCAAAGATAAAATTCTTTCTACAACTTTTCTATTCTAGCAGCTGAGAGACTAAGTGCAACTTCAAAATACAGCGAATAGCAAGCCACATCAAGGTGCATGCCCGTTGTGCTGCAACTTACACTGAGGCAATCGAAAGAGAGAATTGGCTGAAAAGGTCTGACCTGTGTGGTGCTTGTATGTTGTAAATTTGATTTTATTTCCTTGTCTTCTACTACATAGCCTCTTTAGGTAAAGCCAATTTTTTTGATTTCCTGTATAGCCTTTTTTAGAGTGCACCTTTGCGTTCTAAAATGAAGATTGATTTCAGTGGCTTTTGAAAAACAAAAGAATTTTGTAAAACCAAAGTATTTCTCCAATACTTAAAAATGCTTTACATCCAAACAGGGTTACATGTATTACTTTTCTGAATAATATGGCTATTGATTTGACTTTTA
>Ga0182004_10000143_pt1 | contig 32899 bp, 28 predicted proteins | sample Sormic07211540_1_FD_120479 | JGI IMG/M metagenome (GOLD analysis project Ga0182004, IMG submission 120479) | Endophyte microbial communities from Sorghum bicolor roots, Mead, Nebraska, USA - 072115-40_1 MetaG | ecosystem: Host-associated > Plants > Roots > Unclassified | place: USA: Nebraska...
GTAGATGGGCTGCATCTCAGAGTTCGGGCCTAGCTAGCTGCCTTATATTTTGGCCCAAGCCCATTAGGGTTTATGTTGTCTACCCCTCACTCATTTCAGCACAACACATTCATTCCTCTCCTCCCCTCCCGTCCAGCACCAGCAGCCAGGTAAGTGGCCAGCTGAATTATCTAGACTCTAGAGCCTAGAACATGTATATATATTTGGTATAATGTGTATTGTATATAGCTACATAATATATGTGGTATATATCAGTCCCCATATGTGTAGGGGACGACCAGGACGTCTAGGGGACTCGTCCAGGGTCGATTAATCGTCCTGGACGACGACTACTCGTCCTGGACGACCTGGGCGGTCCCCCGGTGTCCAGACACGACCAGCCGTCTTGAAAACATTGCATGGCGGCATGATGGGATGTAGTGTTGTCAGGCATGGGATGCCGGGGGTGAGCACACTGGTGGCTGCAGGCGCGTGGGTGAGATGTGTGTGGCGCGGTGCTAGGGGTTTGCATTAGAATGGTAATACTAGTACAAGTTTAGGAATGTGTCAATTGCATGTAATGGGACTATGATGCAAGAACCGACAAGTTCAAGAAGCACCAATGAAATTCACTATAACATATATATATGAGCGTGTGGCCTCTTTCTCATAGGTTTGTGCCAACAAATAAGAACCGGAGGAGGCAGAGCCTAAACTTGGAACTCCAAAATTTGTTGCGCAAGTTGATCGAGATCAATGGAAGGAAATGTGAGGATGCAAAAAATTTGCTCGGGTTGATGCTGTCAGCTAGCAAAGCACTGAGCAAGTTCAAAATGGACATTGAAGAGATAATTGAAGAGTGCAAGGTATTTTACTTTGGCGGGAAGGAAACAACGGCTCATTTGTTGACATGGGCTACACTTCTGCTTGCATCGAACCGAGAATGGCAAGACAAGGCCCGTGATGAGGTTCATCGGGTGTGTGGTAAATTCGAGCATCCTAATGCAGAAAACCTGAGCAATCTCAAAATTGTGAGTCATATATTCCTTGAATGACTAACATATATACCTCTACGAATATTGTGGCACCCCTTTCTCCTCTTGAGACTTGACTAATGCTCTTATAATGTTGGCATGAGAACAGGTAGATATGGTGTTAAAAGAAACACTCCGATTGTATCCCCCAGTTGTGGCTGTCAACAGGACTGCCACTAGGGACATCAAGCTAGGCAAACTTGACATCCCTGCCGGCACACAGCTTGAATTCCCCATCATCGACATTCACCGTGACACCGGCGTCTGGGGCGCAGATGCTGATGAGTTCAATCCATGGAGGTTTGCTGATGGCCACAGGAGGTACCACCTCGGTGCATACTTACCCTTTGGCATGGGCCCTTCAGTATGTGTTGGTAAGAATCTTTCCATGGTCGAGGCGAAAGTGGCACTGGCAATGATCCTTCAGCGTTTCACGTTTGTTGTCTCGCCATCCTATGTTCATGCACCAATACTCATGATGAACACCCGGCCACAATACGGTGCTCAAATTCTTGCTTGTAAGATTTAGAATTCTATCGTAGCACATGTATAACTCCACTTCGTGCTGATATGGTGCCTGATACTTGTTTCTTGTGTCAAACTAGATTTGAATATAAAGTCGTAAAATAAGCCTCTTGTTTTGTTCCATAATCTATATATACAATACAGTAATTTGCTGGAGGCTTCCTATTCACTTGAGCGTATCTGTCAAATCTACCAATCATTCAACAATGTTTTTCTTTCACAAAATCAGCAAACAGTATTTTCAGCCAACATTGTCCTGGAGACAGATGCTATTATAGGGTTGTTCGTGCTTTAGTTAGGCTTTCCTCGTGCTCGGTGGAATCTGAGCCATTGCTTGATCATCATAATCCAGGTTCTATGTTGCATTTGGCTACAAACATATCCGGCACTATCGCCATGTAATCATCTACCAGCTTCTGCACTACAAGTACATCACCGATCGGAAATGCAAAAGGTGCTGCTCTCAACCAAATGCCTTGTGTCCTTGCGTATTCTAACCAGTAACCACTGTATGGTTACGACGTAACAACTTGACTGAAGCCCTTCTATGCTTGCCACGCTTCATGGGGGATGTTCATTAGGCAGTCTTACTGAACTTTTCCCTTTGACGACACATTCTCCTCCTTATGCCATGCTTCAACTCTTACACAATTTTCATTTAGATTTAGTCATGTAACTGTAACCCACAACTAGGCTAATTCCTCTGTCCTTTCAGCTGATGCATGTGGGATTCAGGAGTGACAAGGGATTCACTCATAGACCTGCAAAGTTATGAATTTTGCAAGGAAATGTTCAAGCAATTCATGGCCAATGCTATGAAAAGAGGAAATTGCAAATTTGCCACTCATTTGTTGCACAATACCAATCATTCCGGTAAACAAGTATATCTAGGAACTTAGGATAGGAAAAGAGCACGTCCATACCAGAAATGTGAGTATTATCACACCACAATGTTATATGACCTTCAGAACATCACTAAGGACAAGCGCCCACTGCGTCCAATGTGTTCCTCCCTGCGCCAGTACATTTCAATGGTGATGAGCAGTGCAAGTATGAGGAAAGATTTTATTTGCTGTCTCATGTCTAAGATTCTAAGCACCAGATTAAGTATTGGAACCACTTGCATGCAACAGGGAAAATAAGAGGTCAAACTCGACACAAATGGCGAGTGAAAATTACATGAGGATCTCAAGCTCTCAGCTCACCTGGCAGAAGACAGCATATGGATCTCTTAAGGGTCCATCACATGATAGTTCACTTGTGCTTCCATCTATGAATGTTCCGTCAGCGAAAATGACCTGATTTAAGTGGGTTAGTCACTATAGTTTTTAGTTTGATAGAAAACAAGCAAAGTATGCAGTTTAACAGTGGAGCATGTAATATTTAGAACATGTGTATATTTCATCAGAAAGTAAGTTCATGAAATAAACTATTTATACATCATAACAAAAACAACAGCATGAAGTGTAAGAATGATGCCATGATGGAAGGTACAAACACACCTCTGAAGCATAGCCAGGGGTTTCCCCAGCAGTTGGTTTGATGAAAGATCCTACTGGACAAGTTTGTTGAACTACTTCACAGAATGCTATGAGTCTTTCCCTGCTGCCAAGCTCCACTGCCTGCAATTTTATTTTTCGAAGTTCTCATCATCTGTTCATTGGCCTTAAAAAAATTTAACACATGCTATAACTAAGATGTGCCGTATGAAATATTGTAAAGAGGGTTGGCCTTCTGTCTGAGATTGGATTTCATAAATAGAATATCCCTTCAGTCTGTATTATCATGTTCTCATCCATTTATCTTTATTTTGCAGTCTGTTTTCCCCTATATCAGCATTGTCAATGCGTTACACATTACAACTGCCTGGTCCTTTTTTTTAAACGAAAAAGGAAGAAAAAACTTCAGACCTACAATGTCATGCTTGTCTTTATATACATGTGCTAGCTAGTTATCTAAGGCAAGATTTAACCTGCACAATGTCATGGCGAGGAACACTCGGAAGTGGTTGAACTCTGTACCCCTTGGCTGACATGACTTCTGCAATTAGCAATCCTCCCTGTGGATCATATTATATCATCAATTGCATGCATTGTATCTCCGACCATTTGCAATTAGCAAACTTACTTTTACTGCTTCTCCAACCGTTTGTGGAGCAAGAAACAAGCCTTGAAACAATGACCGCATAACATGGCCAGGTGTTGATCCAAATTCCACCCCAAGGCCAGGTGCAGATAGACGAGCTGCAGCTGCTTCAACTAAATGTTTCTTCCCAGCAACATAACCACCACAAGGTGCAATAGTTCCACCTGGATTCTTTATCAAACTGCCAGCAATCAAGTCTGCTCCCTGCCATGAAAACACACAATGAAATAGAGAACGTCTTCAAGAGTGTGGTTCTTCACTAGTTTTACAGCTTTTTCATTCTTTGCTCTTTTCATCAATGATGTACAGAACTACAGATGCAATGTCAAGCACACGAGAACAATCTGTAGTTCTTCACTAGTTTTAGAGCTTTTTCATTCCTTGTAAATATTCAGACTTTGCTATCTACTGAATGAAAAGGCAGCGCACCTGCCAGTTCTGTTCAAAAAATAGTGTCGTTGATCATGGACATACCACCATTGCAGGTTCTGATGTCTCAACAAATTCACCATAGCAATTGTCAACCATCACCATGCAGTTTGGATTTTGCATCTGCAATGAGATCAAAACCAGGAAAAAAAAATATCAGCACATAGAAAAGCTGCTATAGATAGAGAACGTTGCTAGTCACATCAAAAACACAACAATCTTGCCTTGATCAAATCTATAGCTCTGTGAATATCTGCTACGCTTAAACTCTTGCGCCACGAATACCCACAAGATCTCTGTATGAAGGCACATCCAGTTTCCGGCCTGATGGAGCAAGCCAGAGCATCCCAATCAAGGCCACCATCTGCTGCAAGCTATAACTGAAACCTCATCAGTAATCATCCACACTTCCACAGGCCACAGCTCCACCACAGCACAAGACGACACACACTAGGCACTACTGGGTTGTGAAGGGAGAAATTGACGCACCGGAACTTCTCGGTACGCCACTCCGAAATCCTTGAGTGACCCTACATTGGCCGACCCCCTGATCCCAATCACCTCCTCTAAGGTGTCGTACGGCGGCCCAGCGACTGCCAGGAGCTGCAGGAACCAACATTCAATCAGTCCAAATGTCAATCAGAAGCAGTGCGGAGACCTGTTCATTCAGCTCGTCCTGTTCGGCTGTTCCCTACCTCATGCCCAGGCCTCAGAAGCGCAAACAGCGCACATGCAATGGCGTGAGTACCGGAAAAGAACTGTCATCAGTGGAGCAATTAGTTGATTCGTCAGAGAGGAGAGGAGCCCAGTTAAGGTGGACCAAAAATAACGAGATTGTGTTGTGTGAGGTGGTCGAACCTGGGGGCGCACAATGGCAGCCTCCGCGCCAACGATGTCGGCGAAGACGGAGTCCAGCGCCTCCCGCCCGCCACCGTCGTCGTGGCCGTACCCCGTCGACCCGCCGAAATGCTGAAACAAACGCACGCAACGCACGTGGGATGACTCCGCGTTCACTTGCGGGACTGAGCTCGGACGCCAAGCAGAGGAGCTGTAGTAGGGGCTGAAACCAAGGGGGAGAGGGGTTACGTGCGGGGCGACGCGCGCTCGGCGGAAGGCGGCGGCGACGCGGGAGGAGTTGAGGGCGATGGCGCGGTCCACGGCGCGGAACTCCGCCTGCAGCGACTCCGCCGCGCGGGACACGTCCGGGTGGAACGCCACGTCGGGCGCCGCCACCGCGACCGCTACCGCGGGACACCGGCCCACGCGCAGGGCTGCCGCGCTCGCGCTTGCGGGGGCGGCTCGTGGCCGCGCCCACGCGACGGGGCTGGAGCAGCAGCTGGCGGTGGCCGTCATCGCCGCGCGGCAGGCAGCAAGCGAGCGAGCGAGCGAACCAACCGCCGGCTGGCACTGGCAGCGCCGCTGGATTTGGCTCGGGCGAGTTTATCCCCGTCGATCGCTTCGCTTTCCTCGTGCAACGGGCTGCCGTTTGAAATGGGCCCAACACTGGACAGGCCCATTTTGACCAACAGCTTGGGCTCGGCCCAGTATCCGTTGCGTGGGCGTGCACGCCGAAGCAGCGGCCGGCCACACGCCCACACCCACTAATGGCAACGCTTGCAGCATCAGGCATCGCGTCCCCGTCCACGTTGCTTGTACCAGGATGCCAAGCAGCGTTGGACACAGGTGGAGAAAACTAAGAAGGAGACGACGCAACTGAAGCACTAGTATTGGAGAAACACGAGCTACAGACACCGCCGTCCGCCGGCCAGTCAGCAAGTGTGGGAGAAGCATGCATTGGAGCTAAGCAAAGCAATGTTAAGCATGGCGAGGAACGGCCCTGAACAAGAAACACGATGCTTGCACGCAAAAGACTAGAGGCCGTCTCACCGTCCGTTGCGTTCCATTCCACCGCCTATATCACCGTCCCAAAACGCCGCGGCATTCAGTCGATCGTCTCAACCAAGCTCCACTCCGGCACTGCGAGCAACGCCGCCATTGTCGTCGTCGTCGTCGATGGCCACCGTCTCGCTCCTGCGAGCCGCGGCGCTCGGTCTGGTGGTTCTGGCGTCGGCGCTGCCGGCGGCGCGGTCATGGAGCAAAGAGGGTCACATGCTCACATGCCAAATCGCACAGGTAAAAACCGGATCGTTTGACGCCCATGTATCATCTCGTGTACGGCGTAGAGAGTTCAGAGGATGGCTTGGCTGATGAAACAGAGGAGGATGTTGGGTTGGGCGCCTTTATTATTACCTTTAATTTGCAGGATCTGCTGGAGCCTGACGCCGCGCACGCCGTGAGGAACCTGCTCCCGGACGACGTGGGCGGCGACCTGTCGGCGCTGTGCGTGTGGCCGGACCAGGTCAGGCACTGGTACAAGTACAAGTGGACAGGCCCGCTGCACTTCATCGACACCCCTGACAAGGCCTGCAGCTTCGACTACTCGAGTAAGCTCTTCAATGGCCGCCTATGGAATGGATTGCTCGATCAGAAAGGTTTATATGGTGTTGTTGGTGAGCAGGGGACTGCCACGGCCCCGACGGCGCCAAGGACATGTGCGTCGCCGGCGCCATCGCCAACTTCACGTCCCAGCTGCTGCACTACAAGCACGGCAGCGCCGACCGGAGATGTAAGGATGCTTAGAAATGGTGCTGGTGGTGTTTGTCAACCAAATGTTTCTGTGTGTTTCTAACCATGCACACTGTCTGTCTTGTTGGAACGCAATGCAGACAACCTGACTGAAGCCCTTCTGTTCCTGTCGCACTTCATGGGAGATGTTCATCAGGTAATCTAACCTGCTTAATTACTTGTTTTCTTCTTCTTTTTATTTATTTATCCCTTCCACGTACGTGTCAGTCGATCTCATACGTTGCCGGTTACCATGAACACTACCGTGTCATGCTTAGCTCATAATATAAAGTGAATGCCATGGCTGATTTCCTGTGTCATTGCATTGCATTGCAGCCAATGCACGTGGGATTCACCAGCGACCAAGGCGGCAATTCCATAGAGCTGCGGTGGTTCCGGCACAAATCCAACCTCCATCACGTAATTAACGACCTCCCCCACGATCCTTGCTTGCATGCATTGCACATGATTCCATCCGTCAGTGTGATTATTAGCCTAATCATCCCGCACTGTTGGGTTAACTAATGTTGTCCGATGGAATTGGTCGTTTTTAGGTGTGGGACAGGGAGATCATACAGACAGCTCTCGCCGATTTCTACGGCAAGGACATGGACGCCTTCCGCAAGCAACTCGAGCACAACCTCACCAAGGCAAGTGATGTGAAAGGAACCCGGGGGAATCCGGGACTATGTATCTAATCCTTCGTTCGTCCAAGCAAAGAAACATGCCATTGTCTCACGACTCTAATTTCTCGACGACGTGTTGTTCGCAGGGTACCTGGTCTGACGATGTGTCGGCTTGGACAGACTGCGAAGACCTCTCGTCTTGCCCAACCAAGTTAGCCATTCTGAAACTATGGATTATATATTCCTTAGTTAACTCTTTTGGATTATGGCTAATAAACAGACATTTAATTTACTAACTTTGTGATGCGATGCGACGCGATGTAATAATGCAATGCAACAGGTACGCGACCGAGAGCATAGAGCTGGCGTGCAAGTGGGCGTACAGCGGCGTCCGTGAAGGGGAAACACTGTCCGGTAAGTTAGTTAATTTGGGCACACAGACGACCACCGTGTCAACTAGAGCTGCTGAGTGGATAGATAATCCATTTTGTCGCCTCGATCGCCTGCAGACGACTACTTCGACTCGAGGCTCCCGATCGTGTCGCGGCGGATCGCGCAGGGCGGGGTGCGGCTGGCCATGTTCCTCAACAGGATCTTCGGCGCGCACAACCGCGACGTGCCGCCGGCCGCCGCCGCCGCGTCTTGATGGACCCGGCCGGACCCGATCGCGCGCGCGCGACGCGACGCGACGCGGCTACTTTGTAACCTTAATTAACCTGATGGACTCCTGCTGCGTCAGTCTAATCCATGTTAACCACGTACGTCGTGTCTTGGTTACCTAGCTGCTGTCATATGATTATTGATTCAAGTCTGATCTCAAGAAATTGCACGTGGACGTGGACAGCAGCTTGTGCAGTGCAGATATTTTTTTTTAAAAAAAAACTGACTCCTGCGTCTAATCTCTGCATCTTTCTATATACAAGATGGTGTTTAACAGTTTAAATTCAGATGCTAAAGTTTAGCTGTGTCCCATGAGAATATCATATTCAGTGTTAGTACCCCATTATCAAGTTATGGACTAATTAGGCTTTAAAAAGCCTAAATAAACCTATATACACAAATAATAGTATACTCCCTCCCTATGGATTTAGAAGTCTCTTAGAGCATCTCCAACAGTTATGCAATTGGACTATGCATTCTAGAAATTTGCCAAAAACCTTAAAAATTGCTCTCCAACCGTTATGCATTTTGGCAAACTTGGTATTTGATGGACCAAACTTGGCATTTTTGCATAGGCACAATGGCTTGGCATTTTTGATATTCCGAGTTTTCTGGACTCCTTGCCGTGCGCGACCTTCCCACGCGCTGCGGTAGTTTCCCGCGAGGACTCCTCCTCCCCGCACGAACTCTTCTTTCCCGCGCGACGTGAACTCTGCGACCTACGACTTCATGAACTACTGGCGCGCGACGGAACTCTGGCGAACTGCGACTTCGTGGACTGGCGGACCGGGAGGCCGTGATTCACAGAAACAACGGTGACTTGCGACTTCGTGGACTGGCGACGACGGACGACGGAAATTTCCACGCAGAGGAAAAATATCGCGCGAAGCACGCCAAACAAAAAAAGATCCCAGACAAAAATAGTTGGGTCCACTATTTTTGGGAAATGCCAAGTCAAAAATGCCAAACACTTGGAGATTGACTTATTTTTCTTTTGGCAAAACGTTTAGGGACTTGGCAAATTCCAACAAATGGCAAATTCCAATTGCATAACTGTTGGAGATGCTCTACGATTTGCACGTGGGCGGGGTGGGATATAAGAAAGGAGAGGGGCGCCCACGCCATGGAGCTCTCTGACCCCATATTTCCTCCTTGTCCAAGAAAAGGAGCCTCGTATTTCAAGACGCATCTCTATATCCGGAGACGAGAGAGCGAGCACCGAGCCGGCGGTAGCGTAGGGTAGAGTAAGGGGGCGTGCGCTTGTTGCTGGTGCAGCCGCCGCTGGTGTCGGTTCTGCATGGCGGCGGTGGAGAAAGAGGATCCGGAGCAGGTTGGCGCTGCGCAGATTCTCGTCAACCTCCGGTACATGAAGCTCTGGAGATGGTCAGAGTGGGTCCCAATGCAGCCGTCGGGTGAGGCCTCCTCTTTGCTCGGGACTGCGGCGAAGGTGATGCCGCCGTCGGGTGAGGCATGCTCTTCGCCTGGGACTGTGGCGGCAGGGGTGCCGCTCCGGAGGCGGCTGTCGGAGCGGGTCTCGATGCACTCGGGTGAGGCCTCTTTCTCTTTGGGCGGGACTGTGGCGGCGGGGTGTCGGAGCGGTGGCCAAAGGCTAAGAGATCGGGGTTGCGTGGCGAGACATCCAAGGAGCTGCCGAAGCAGGGCCATGCCGCCGTCGCTGTCAAGGGATCCAGCGCGCCGCAATCCACTGAGCAGGAAAGGTGCGCCGAGATGCCAGCGGCATCGGCGGCCGGTGCTGGCCACGCTCTGCTACACCGCAGTGCCCAGGTCTGGGCCCAACCCATCGACCAGCGCCGCGCCAGCTAAGGAGCCCGTGATGACGTTGAGCCCAAATTCCTCGCTAGACCTGAACTATGGCGCCGATGGGTCTAGGCGTGCCGTCGAGCGCAGACGACGCCGCGCCGGCGCCGGCGTGGCCACAGGCGAAGCGGAAGGGCACCGGTGCCCGGGGATCTGTCAGCGACGACGGCCCCGACCAGGGGTGCAGCTCGCCGGCGTAGCGTGGGCCGGTGGCCCAAGAGGAGAAGCCGATGTCGATCTCGGTTGAACCAAATGCACAAAGCGAAACACGTGCGTCCAACGGCAACGGCGCACCACTCCCATTCTCATTCGACCTCAACCTATTTCCGTGTGCACTGGACGAGGACGCCATCTGATTTCGGGTTTAGTTTTGCTGGCAGCAAGTCATTAGAATCTGCGTTTGTAGGTATCTTGTGATATAGGGCTTTTTTTACTTCACGAAAAGAATTTTTTTGGCACTATAGCATATCTATAACAAAGTTTTTGGTACTATAGCACATTTGTAACTAAAGCGATTAGCAGGGATGAAGCCAGTGCACCCTTCTAATTTTAGACATAGAAGTGGAAAGTAGGATGGGCTAAGACATTTATTTTTTAATATATTTTATGAATTTTATTTTATCGAGAGCAAAGTTGATGTAACACTTTTGTTCAGCCTCTCTCTAATTTTTTTCTAGCTTCGTCCCTCGCAATATATACTAATTAGGCTTGAAAGATTTATCTCGCAAAACATATGCAAATTGTGTAATTAGTTATTTTTAATCTATATTTAATATTTCATGTATGTGTCTAAATATTCAATGTAATGGAGCGAAAAAAGATTTAGATGAGAAGTAAATATGATCATAATACTATGGTAGTATCTGACTTCTATCGAGTTTTAGAAGTTATATGTTTTATATAACATTTGAAATATGTTGCAAAGATAAGTTTACAGAATTGATTCACAATTAATTTATTCCACTTTTTAATACATTTATAAGTGTAATTCTAGGCATTCGATGCCCCAAGGAAAACTTTTTCTAGGACAGATTTCTAATTTATTTCTTTCCTCAGATGACTCGGGGGTTTGAGGACTGTTTGGCAAAATTCGTTCTCAAATCTTATTATTTGTTAACTTCCAAAATAATATGAGAAGGAAAAAAATCTCATCTCTAACAGTTTGGCAAAATTTGTTCCAAAAAAAAATCTCATCTCTAACAGTTTGGCAAAATTTGTTCCAAAAACCTAAAAATCCGCTAACAAAACGAAGAGCTCTACTAAGCGAACGAAGAACACCACTAAGTACGAGGAGAAAAACTATTTAATGTGCATTATAGTCTCATAAAACATATATTGGGACTAGCTAGAGACAATAGAGCTGGGCTTCTTTGCTGAGTCCACTTTTGTGGTGCTGTCCGGGCCCATAAATTGGTGCGATGTTACAGGCCCACTAGGCTTCCTTTTTATATTATCCGACGGTGGCACCGTAGCGGTATATACCACGGAAGCGTAGAGCGCACCAGGCGCCAAAAGGCCGGCATCCTCCACCACCGCACCCTCCTCACCCGAGTCTCGTCGTGCGCTTGTCTCTTTCCACCGCCCCAACGAAATGCGGAGGTCGTCTCCTCCATCCCCTCCCCCTTATCATCGCCCACGTACACACCCATTTCCTCGCAACTGGGCTCCCCCGCCTCCACGACACTGCCTCCGCCTCCGCCTCCGCCTCGCCAAGTCCGCCGCCTGGACTAAATTGCCCGCACGCCCCTTAGCCCACCGCCTGGACTCGTCTCGCCCGCGGCCGATTTCCTGCATCCGCTCGCCGCGGCCGCAATCCAGAGGCCGGAGGAGACTGCGCTCAGTCGAGCACTACCTGGGGCCCAGCATCCTCGCGACCATCTCCGGCACGGCGTCCGCCCTCTGCAGCCCCGGTGTCCCTGCGACCGTCGCTGCTGCCACTGGCCACTTTGCCCGGCGACGAGCACCACCAGAACACTAGGTATTTCCGTATTGGGAATGGGGCGTCTAGCGCCTTGCATGGGTGACCCACTGACACTTTTCATTTAGTAACAGGCTGTGGAAATGGGGAATTTCTTAGGGCTCTGCTCTGAAGGCATCGGTAATTTGTAATTGGTCTAGGACGGGTATGGAGCAGGCTGCGATTGTTGGGCGCAATGGTCTGATAGAAACTGTGGCGTAGGGACTGGACGAGATAGTGTAGAACCTAGAGGGGCGATGCTGCTTGTTTAATCTGAGGTGGTGGTGCTATAAAGTTATCTAGAACTTGCTCGTGATCATGCTAAATTTTTTTCTTCTGTGCCTCGTTAATTAATCCATCAATTGTTCTCAGCATAGAGTGGCTTCGTTAGTATTTAGCAACCTGGATCAGTTTACTCACGATACTCTGAAGGACTTCATGAACTGTGGGTCTAATGGCTCCTCTTGAATTTGCAGTAGTCTGCCTGTGCTTATTGGTTGAAGCGGAGCTGACCACACTTCATCAACAGTTGCTTCAACATGGACACTGGCTGCCTCTCATCTATGAACATTACTGGAGCTAGCCAAGCAAGACCTTTTGCGGGACAACTTCCTCAGAGATGTTTTGCGACTACTCACCATTCGAGCTTTTCCGTGAGAAATCTTATCTTAAGGAATAAAGGAAGGAGATCACACCGTAGACATGCTGCCTTGCAGGTTAATCCTTTTGTTTTTCACTTTTTCCATGCTTTCACTGTGTTTCTTGTGAAACCATAATTGATTGCCTTTTCTGCAGGTTGTCTGCAAGGATTTTCCAAGACCTCCACTAGAAAGCACAATAAACTATTTGGAAGCTGGGCAGCTCTCTTCGTTTTTTAGAAACAGCGAACGCCCCAGTAAACCGTTGCAGGTCGTGATTGCTGGTGCAGGTCTGACGAAATTCATGATTAATGTTTTCACAAATGTTATTTTCCTTTGTAAGTTGGGGAATTTCGAGGGAACCACTAATTGGGTATTAGCTTTATTAATTTGTAATGTTACTTTTGCAGGATTGGCTGGTCTATCAACGGCGAAGTATCTGGCAGATGCTGGCCATAAACCCATATTGCTTGAGGCAAGAGATGTTTTGGGCGGAAAGGTCTGATAGATACTTGCATGACTGTTTGCCACTCTCTGAATTGCTCTCATTTACTGTTTTCATCATTTGTTCCTTTATGATTCTTTTTGTATGCATTGATAGGTAGCTGCTTGGAAGGATGAAGATGGGGATTGGTACGAGACTGGGCTTCATATCTTTTGTAAGTTACAGTTCTGGTCCTCAAGGTTCTCTTCATGATATTTAATGTTCTTGATTATTTCTATTAGAAAAAATACAGTTAGTATGATGGTTTCTACACATATTAACAACCTGTTACTTGTTCAAAAAAAAAAACTGTTGAGGCACACCATCACACAAACTCCTAAAGCACTTTTCTTGTATCATGCTTTTTGATTTTCCTAATGCGCAGGAGTTTCTTTCAAGAATAATCTGTAAATATCTGTGCAAAATCATTATTGTGAAACGGACTTTGTTAAGTTACTAGTAGTGACAAAATAGCCTGAAAGTTTGCAGACTACTAAAACATACAGCAGCACATGTTTCAATGTCACATAAACCATGTTAACCCATGGGCAATCGTATCCATAATGCCATAGTCAAATATATGTTCTTCGGTCCACATGAGCAGTTGAGCATTGGATTGCTACTATTCCCTTCCTAGCGTAAATGACACTTTATTGTGTACGTGTATGTAACCATGTATTTTGGATTTTTGGTTTCAGTTGGAGCTTATCCCAACATACAGAATCTGTTTGGTGAGCTTGGAATTGAGGATCGTTTGCAGTGGAAAGAACACTCCATGATATTTGCCATGCCAAACAAGCCAGGAGAATTCAGCCGGTTTGATTTCCCAGAAACTTTGCCAGCACCTGTAAACGGTAAGATTATAAACAATTTGGAGTTAGCGCAACAGGTTCTCTCATTTTGCTAAAATATGGACATTATTAGGGGGTTTATTAGTGGCAATAATAACACTACACCATTACCGTTGAGCTTAACTCTGCTAATTGATGTCATACTATGATTCACTATTGTGCTTTTAACAGGAATATGGGCCATACTGAGAAACAATGAAATGCTTACCTGGCCAGAGAAGGTGAAGTTTGCAATTGGACTTCTGCCAGCAATGGTGGGTGGTCAACCTTATGTTGAAGCTCAAGATGGCTTAACCGTTTCAGAATGGATGAAAAAGCAGGTACGAGTTAAATGTGTTGATTAGACTAGTCTCTGTGTAGAAAACAGTTTGCCATCTCATCAATATTAGAGAGCTTGTAGTTTGCCAGTAATTTTCCTTTCTTGTAATATCTTCTGGAAGGAGCATAGTTAGATCCATAAACGGAAATGCTTCATATGCTCAAGTTCTTATCTTATGTTTTGTTGTAAACCCCTTTCTGTGCAAAGTTAGGCTGAGCAATGATTTTTTTGGGTGCTACCTGATATACACATACAGTGTTCTTCAGATTGGGTTTTACTTTTGCCATTTGGACTACGGATGGACGGATGGTAATATATCCTTCTATTGTTTATGGTCTCATGTGGTGCCTGATACAATTATTTGATCAGCACAGGGTGTTCCTGATCGGGTGAACGATGAGGTTTTTATTGCAATGTCCAAGGCACTCAATTTCATAAATCCTGATGAGTTATCCATGCAGTGCATTTTGATTGCTTTGAACAGATTTCTTCAGGTATAGCTGCTGTTGCTTTATTTAATTGTGCACTATATTAATTGCCTGTTCTGTTTGGAGAAATAGCCTACATATATCGATTCTTAATTCTTGTCTATATTCTTATTTTTACTTGAGAAGAAAATGCTAATATGTACTTGCAACGTTAATATACCTTTGAAAAGATTACTTTGTGTAAATGCGCAGGAGAAGCATGGTTCCAAAATGGCATTCTTGGATGGTAATCCACCTGAAAGGCTATGCATGCCTATTGTTGATCACATTCGGTCTAGGGGTGGAGAGGTCCGCTTGAATTCTCGTATTAAGAAGATAGAGCTGAATCCTGATGGAACTGTAAAACACTTCGCACTTAGCGATGGAACTCAAATAACTGGAGATGCTTATGTTTGTGCAGCACCAGGTGTGATTTGTTTCAATAAAGAATAAACCTTGTTTCCTGTGCAGCTATTCAATTTAACTGACTAGTCTTTGTATTTAGTTGATATCTTCAAGCTTCTTGTACCTCAAGAGTGGAGTGAAATTACTTACTTCAAGAAGCTGGAGAAGTTGGTGGGAGTTCCTGTTATCAATGTTCATATATGGTTAGTTGTTTGAAGTATTTGGTTCTGAATTGGAAATGACTTGAGTCCTTTGTCTGGTTATGCTTGTTCCTCAAGACATTCCTGAAGCTTCGCTGAGAATTTCTGTTGTTTTGAATACCTCAGGTTTGACAGAAAGCTGAAAAACACATATGACCATCTTCTTTTCAGCAGGTATCTCTCCTAGCTGTAGTTCATGCATTTTTTGTGCAGTAAATCTTTATTATGATTATTTATCAAGATATTTTATGTGCTATTCTGGTTGCCCTGTCATTCATGTTTGAATGTCCATGTTCGGTATTAAATACTGTATGCCTTGTTTGTTTTCTTTTCAGGAGTTCACTTTTAAGTGTCTATGCAGACATGTCAGTAACCTGCAAGGTACTAACTTGAGGAGCTTATCATCATTCCATAATTGCTAGCATACTATATCTTCATTGTATCTAGGGCCTCAGGGACCTTCACATGTGTCATACAATATCCACCTGAATTTTACTTTATTAACTATATGTGATTTAGAAGGAATTCATTATTAAGTGGAAATATAAATATCTTGTGTGTTATGAATTTTAGTCATGTGCGCACATATATGTATTAAGTGTAGGACTTCAATCATTGGTGAACATGTCTGTAAGAATCACGATATGTTTGGTAGCAAATGACATGGGCGCACAGCCGCACACTCACCTGTTTCTTTCCTTCTGTTTTTCTAATTCTTTACAGGAATACTATGATCCAAACCGTTCAATGCTGGAGTTGGTCTTTGCTCCTGCAGATGAATGGATTGGTCGAAGTGACACTGAAATCATTGATGCAACTATGGAAGAGCTAGCCAAGTTATTTCCTGATGAAATTGCTGCCGACCAGAGTAAAGCAAAGATTCTTAAGTATCATATTGTGAAGACACCGAGGTGAGGATACTTGCCAAAGACCCTTCCTGATAGATAGTCATAAGTAGCTCAAGCTCTGATAGTTTTATGTGTTGTTTCCTTATGTTCGTATTATGGCTTGCTTTGACAGATCGGTTTACAAAACTGTTCCAAACTGTGAACCTTGCCGACCTCTCCAAAGGTCACCGATTGAGGGTTTCTATCTGGCTGGTGATTACACAAAGCAGAAATACTTGGCTTCCATGGAAGGTGCAGTTTTATCCGGGAAGCTTTGCGCCCAGTCTATAGTGCAGGTAAATACTCACCATGGTACTGGTTGTACATAAAGGCACCAGATTGCTATGTTGTGTTGTTGAATTTATTTCAGTATGATACATGTTTTGCGTCTAATGAATTAACATTTACTGCTTTCAGGATTATAGCAGGCTTGCTCTCAGGAGCCAGAAAAGCCTACAATCCGAAGAAGTTCCCGTCCCATCTTAGTTTTAGTTAGTTTAGCTATCGTCATCCCCACTGGGTGCCATCTTATCGCCTATTTCATGGGAACCCACCAAATGGTCATGTTGGCGACACCTGTTATGGTCCTTTGACAATTCTTTAGAGTTGAATTGTGACTGTAGTTGATATCATATTCAGAAAAAGCGATATATATGTAAAAAGGACCTGCATAGCAATTGTTAGACCTTTGGGAAAGCAAAAGGCGATAAAGAGATCTTAGAGAGATACTTGTGTTGTAGCCCTTTCAGGTGGTGGTTCCTATCAATCGGTTAATTCATCCCACCACACAGGAAGATTTGTCCATTCTGCTTGAGGTAAGCTTAGCAAACCTTTGGTGGCCCCTGCTCCCTGAACTTTATCAGGAGAGCTGCTGTAGCAGTCACTGGCCACATTTCTCTTGTCTGTTTGTACTGGACTATTATATAGGAGTGTTTATGAGTATCTGGCAACTTGCATCCAGCAATGGCTGGATGTGTGCCTCTGATGTTACATCTACCTGAATGAAGTAGTGTAACTGGACCAAGAAAGCATCAGAACAATAATACCTTTTCTTGTTAGATTTGTATTGCCAAAGAATTATTTGTTGACTGTTTAGGATATACTCCTAGTCTGTAGTGCGCATACAAGACGACGACGATGTGCAAAAAGCTCAAGCCCCTGCTGGCTCGGCAGAGGAGCGGGTGGAAAATACTCGTACCCAGGAAAGGGAAAGCGAGCCCATATGCTACTTCCATGGGCCGAGCAGCAGCCCACGATTTTGATGAGAGAAACATGATGGTGAAATTTATTTAACATCTTGACAATAAAATGGACAGTGTTTTTTTAACGAATAGGAGGGGTTTTAGATCCTTACTGAAAACAATGAATATTGTTGACAACACAAGATCCCTTCTAAATCCTCGCAATTCCCTGCTGAGCACATGGTTATCATCATCTGCACCATGTGTTCTAGCCTTGCTCAAGTCCATCTTAGATCATCACATTTACCCATCAGGCTAATATATAGGTTTCTGCTCAATTGACCAATTTTAGACTTCATAAGACTGACCATGTAACCACTGATCCGGCCTACCTTTATGGATCGAATAATCAACCAACTATCAAATGATGAGTTTACCCGGCCCTTTCCTCCCGTTCCTTTTTTTTTTTGAAAGGCCTTTCGGCGAAACTTTATTGATTTAGTAAGGTAGTTGCATCGTTTACAAGTAGTTGGATGATAGAACTAGGAGGATCATCAATCCAAACAAAAGAGCTCTTATCTACCAAAGCTAACCTTGCTAATTCATGCGTCGAGGCCTAAATTAAACGAGACACAGTGGAGTGTGTGGCCCAATTAGTCAGCAACTGGGATCCATCCGCTCGCTTCCCGGCCCGTCGCGCACGTACGTCCTGAACGACTGGATCCTCAGGTGATCCGGTACGTGCGTGCGTTGCGAGTTGCGACGTCCTCCCAGCTCCCGCCCGCCCGAGTCACGTGGCGCCGGACCCGGACGCGCGCGGCCGCCGATACTCGCCGGCCGGCCGGCCGGCCGACGGACCGAGACCACACGATAGGTTTGTCCTAGTACACTCACAGTTCTCGCGGGTTCTCGCTGTGCCCGGCCCAGCCGCACATTGGGCGCGCCGCGTGATTTGATCCATCGATTCTTGCGCAGTTGCGGTTCCCGGATCGTCCGCGGGAAGAACCGGACGCCTAGTTCATGGCGGCGGCGACCAGGGTGATCGGATCCAAGCCATCGGACTGCTTCCAGTTCCAAGACCCTAGCACCTGGTACGTCCTACATTTCCTATCCCCAGCCGGCCATGGCCACTATCCCATCAGCATGCAGATCGATTGCGGATTTGTTTTGTTTCTAGTTGCAGCGCCGCCATAGTTACAGTTTCTTAATTGCTCCGTTGTCTTCAGGCTATAATCTGATCAAAGTTTCCATGCATCTAGGATCGATGATCAGTAGTGGTAGTAGTCGTTAATTATCGATCCTAATTCCATAACCAATTTGTATCATAAATAGATCCGGTTTCGTTCCTGTTTTCAGGGTTTTTTCTTCATGTTCAGATAACACGGTTTTTTGTTTTCTGAAAACCTTAGTGCAGACAACAACAACAACAAAAATTAACCACTGATCTTTGGTATCTCCCCTGTACATCTTGGCGCTCTTGCAGGACTTGCATAACGGAGCTTGCAAGCGATGTGGTCGTCCAAGTAGGAGACACGTCCTTCCACCTGCACAAGGTATTTGCTTTCCGAGATTAATCCCAGTGTTCATCACATTCTCATTTCTCAACGCTAGAAATGCCGATGCCCACACATTTGCCCCACGGAATGAATTAAAGTTCCAGTACATGAATCTATGCATCTATGCTTTTAGACTGTCAGATAACTTGTAAGTTTCGAATATGCACTTTTTTCATGTGCTGACAACGTGCAACTAAATGCCATGTGCATCATTTCTCCTTGTTCAGACTCAGTTGATCAGCCATAGCGGCACGCTGAAGAAGCTTGTGAACGAGTCCACCGGCGACGACGACAGCAAACCGTGCACCGTGCGTCTGGACGACGTCCCCGGCGGGGCGGAGGCGTTCCTGCTGGCGGTCAGGTTCTGCTACGACGTCGAGACGGAGCTGAACGCGGGCAACGTCGTGCCGCTGCGGTGCGCGGCGGAGCACCTCGCCATGACCGAGGACTACGGCGAAGGGAACCTGGTGCAGCAGGCGGAGTCGTTCCTGTCCGAGATGCTGGCCGGCTGGGACGACACGGTGCGCGCGCTGAACGCGTGCGATGACGCCGTGCTCCCTGCCGCCGAGGACCTGCTCATCGTGCCTCGGTGCATCGACTCGCTGGCGGACAAGGCCTGCGCCGACCCGACGCTCACCGGATGGCCGATGCTGCAGTATTTCACGGCGAAGAGCCTGGAGGAGACGGCGATATGGGACGGCATCGGCGCCGCCGGGAGGCCGCCGTCGCCGGGCCCGGACTGGTGGTACGAGCAGGCGTCCTCGTTCGGCCTTCCCGTCTACAAGCGGCTCATCGCGGCGGTGCGGTCAAGGGGCATGAGCCCCGAGAACGTCGCCGGCTCGCTGATGCACTACGCCAGGCGCCACCTCTCCGGGGTCAGGCGGCGAGGAGACAACAGCGACGGCAGCAGCCGCGGCAGAGCCGGAGCGTCGGGGACCGCGGCCGTGTTCTCGGCCGGCGATCAGAGGACCCTCCTGGAGGAGATTGTCGCGCTGCTCCCTGTCGAGAAGAGCGTCACCCCGACGCGGTTCCTGCTCGGTCTGCTCCGCGTCGCGACGGTCCTGCACGCCGCCGCGGCGTGCCGGGACGCGCTGGAGAGGAGGGCTGGCAACCAGCTCGAGGAGGCCGCGCTGGAGGACCTGCTGATACCCAACACCGGATACTCAGCGGAGACGCTGTACGACGTGGACAGCGTGCAGCGGATGCTGGAGCAGTTCATGGTGACGACCCCGCCTGCGTTCGCCGCGTCGCCGGAGACCACGGACGAGGGACAGCTGGTCGACGCTCCGCCGGCCGAGCTCAGGCCTGTCTGCTCGGTGGCCAAGCTAGTCGACGGGTACCTCGCGGAGGTCGGGACGGACGCCAACCTCAAGCCCTCCAAGTTCCAGACCATCGCCGCGCTCGTCCCAGACTACGCCCGGGCAATCGACGACGGCCTCTACCGCGCCATTGACATCTACCTCAAGGTGATCGATCTGCCTGCTGCACCTGAGCCTTGAATGAATCGACTGAATATAATGATCGTGTGAATATGTGATTAACTGACGATACGTGTGTGTGCGTGGCGCGATATGATGCAGGCACACCCGTGGCTGACGGACTCGGAGCGGGAGCAGCTGTGCCGGCTGATGAACTGCCAGAAGCTGTCGCTGGAGGCGTGCACGCACGCGGCGCAGAACGAGCGGCTGCCGCTGCGGGTAGTAGTGCAGGTGCTCTTCTTCGAGCAGCTGCGGCTGCGCACCACGGTGTCCGGGTGGTTCTTCGCGTCGGACAACGCCGACCAGGGCTCCAGCTCCGACAACTGCGTGCTGCAACGGAGGAGGTCCGACAACGACCTGGACTTCGTCGCGGCCGGGTCACTGTCCGAGGTGACGACGGAAGAGGACGGCTTCGCGGCGGCCAGGCACGACGAGCCGTCGTCGCCTGCGATGAGCGTGGCGGAGATCCACCGCCCGGGGAAGGGGAAGCCTAAGACTAAGAGCGCCCTGAGCCGGCTGTTAGGGAGGCTCGGGCTCTGCGGGAGGTCGTCGTCGTCGCGGCAGCAGCTGCAGCCGCCGCCGCTGCCGGGCGCCAGCGGCAAGAGGCGCAAGTCCTTCGATTTCGGGTGTTAATAAGTTGATAAGGGAAGGTTTAGGCGTGCGTTAATTAATTTGTTTGAGATGTAGCAGTACTATCTGATGATGATATTACTCATAGGTACAAAGCTCATTGGTTCATTCTTTTCAGATTGTTTTGATGGAACGCAAGTTTTTTATTTAGAACGTTTGTAAATTTCTTATCAGGTAGTTGAGATGCTTCCCAAGGTTCTTTCGTCCACTATGTATACGTAACTGTAGGAGTAGGTTCCTACCATGAGCAAAAATATATACCACTGACCTCCCTTGTAGAACTGTTCATGCATACCAAGAATCCTTCAACAATGGTACCAAAAACAATGCTTTAACTGGCCACTACAATGTCAAGAACAGCAAGTAGCTACAGGGCAAAACTTATTAGCTCTGTTTACATGAGGAAAGTTAGGCAGGGGCCCACTTTGAGACCGAGTGGCTCCTATAGTATTTGTATCTGATTTTCTCGTTCACCATCCACGCATTTGCAACATGGTCTGGGAAAAATACGCGGTTGCACAGAGTACCGAAACCGGCAAAATCCAGTCGAACAAAAGGAAGGAAAAAAAATGGCTTGTCAAAATCATGAGAACGTGGTCGAAGAAGCACAAGCGTGAAGGAGCGCAAGTGTCTGCTCCGCAATGGCGCGCTTCCTGGCTTGCTTCACCCACTCGGTAGCTATCTCCTCTGCTTCAGTTCCATGTAACCCTTTCTCCAAGGCATCAGCTGCTGTACTCAAGTCTCCATCCACAATCAAGCTTTCTACTTTGTTTATAAGAGACTCAATGCCATCTCCAGCGTTATCACCTTTAATCTGAAAACAAATGGAAATATTGCAACTCAGTTTAAAATCGCAAGGATAATAACAACTACAGCAAGGTACTAAGACTCCAACAGGCCCAATTAGGAATACCAGGAATGGTTACAGTGACACAACACAGTACCTGTCCTATAAGTAGAAATGAGACACGTTATAGATTTCAGTATTAGCATATCATTAGACGATTCTTGATCAAAGATCCAGGAACAGCAATAACAGAAAAAATATATCAGGAACATCAATATAGAACTCACAATTGCATAATCACTTATCAAACTGGTCAAAGAAATGATTTCCTTAGCATTTACCTTGATTGAAGAAGCAACACGAGCAACAGCATGTGCCAGGATTCCACCACCACCTGCTGGTAGAAGGCTGAAATGTCTGATAGTTTCCTTCAAGGAGTTAAACTGCACGAGAAAAGATATATTAATTTAGCCATTTAGCTTTTGGGTAGCAAAACTGATGGTTTTAAACAAGCATTCATGACAAGAGGCACAGAAAAAATTGTGGTTCGCATTCTGTTTATGCTAATTGAAGTCTAGAACTGGTCAGGGCTCAAAAAACCAAAATATATGCATTTCTTTTTCATAACAATTGCTCAATGCATAGTAAGAAACTAAGCATATTGTCATAGGGAATATTATACATTCTATTTAACTGTAAGTATTCTAAATTCCATAATCCACTCAGAATAATAAAGTATGCTGTCTTAGACAGAAATAGCTTGATATTTTAGTATAGTGTCACATAATCAAAATATCGTACGCTTGTCTTATAAGCCGTACTTTTTCTGCCAGCCAACAGTGTTTTTCTCTCACGATAAATCAGAGAACAGTATTTTCAGCCATGGCTTTTCAGACCACCTTTTGTTTTCGGAAAAAAGAAAGGAGAAAAATATACCATTTGCTTCAACCCTATCCGTGTATCTGATCCATAATCTAAAACATCTTCCGGGAGTGACGAAAGAGCCAATTCTAACAGTGAATCTTTGTCAATGCCTTCAACAGATTTACGCAATAGCTCCACTTCTGAGCGGATTGGTGATCCACTGGATAAAGCGTGTTCCAAAGCAAGAGTGCCCTGCATGGAAATTTAAGAATTTTGTCATTATGATACATGAAAAGAGAGGATATTTCCGAATTTTTTTGGTTTTTGGGACTGTAGCACTTTCGTTTATTTGACAAACAATGTCCAATCATGGAGTAACTAGGCTTAAAAGATTCATCTCGCGATTTACAGGTAAACTGTGCAATTAGTTTTTATTTTCATCTATATTTAGTGCTCTATGCATGTGCCGCAAGATTCGATGTGACAGGAAATCTTGAAAAGTTTTTGGTTTTTGGGGTGAACTAAACAAGGCCTAAGTTGACCATAAAGCTTTCAATAGTTAGAACTTGGAGGCAAGCACATAAGGGGATTCAAGTTAACTTACCAGAGCAAGCTTATGAACTGAATGACTTTGCCTAGCTTCTTCAGATCGTGCATAGAATGCCATACACAGCGCATCAATCTGAAATCAAAACACAAAATAAGGTTAGAACCAAGTGCAAGCAAGCTGAAATTATGCATAACTTGTTTTTCTAGCAGTTTAAGATATAATATACTGCCACAGCAAACATATATAATCAAATTTGCTGGCTGTAATAATGATTTGGTGGATATAACATCTGGAGAGCGTTTGAATGGTAGACTTCAAACTGTGAGGAAGTTGTAGAGGATCCGTGTTCATCATAATCCAGAACATATATTATTATGACATATAGAAGAAGAGTGAAATGCTGAACCTACATCAGTAAAAATGCAGCTTACAGATGAACCAATTTTTTTTTAAAATGTTTTTAGACATCCAGCCATTGTGCTGCTTAACATCCTAATAGCATCACTGGCTAAGAATGGGGCAACAGGAACATTCAAAGGGAAAAGTGAGTGATAGGGAAGCAGTGTGGGCAGAAACTGCCACTACTAGTATTTAGTAGTCAGTAGAATCCAAAACAGTACATATACTCTAAATCAGGGAGGCCACAACCACATGTGCACCAAATCATTTAAGTTAGACAGGCCTCCGTTTTGCAAAACAGAGGTGCAAAGCCAATTGGAGAGGCACCACAGTAGGCCTGACATGCATTTTAAGCTAGTTCACATCAATAGCCATTTAGAGCGCAGCCCTAAACAAAATTGCATTCAGTCCTTACATTGAGGTTTGCTTCAGCGATCTGTTCAATCTGGGATGCTTTCTCTTTTGCAACAGCTGCAGCCAGTTCAGCTTTTGCTATCTCTTGAGCCTTCTCAATTTGTTGGCTTGTTTCTTCATCCTGTTAAATCAGGAGTACTAAGTTCAGTTACTTAATGAATTAGAATATATAGAGAAGAGAACCTAAACATATATTGAATCTGACACACCTTCCTCTGCAGCTCATCCTGCAATTTTTGTTCAGCCTTTTCTTGCAGTTCCTTTATTGCAGCAGCATTCTTCAGTTTCTCTTTCTTTAGCTCCTGAGAACAGCAAGATAATTGAAAAACATGACAATAGTAAATAATTTATCAGAAATTCATTGCAAACAAAAGATTCATATATAATTATAGCCTACATTGAATAATTTAAAGATAACATGCATATTGTACTGAGAATATTCTGCACTTTTGCTTTAAACTGAGGTGTTTTTAAAAAGAAGAATTCAAAAATATTCAGACTTTCACAGAAAAACAGAGCCTCACATGATATAGCTATACTAATTAGTATTACAAGTACATTATGACAGCCAAAGATTTTGTTAAAGGCACTAACAGTAGTATTTACATTTAGAAATCTAAGAAAACATAATATGGATCAAATCATGTCTACTTCATTACTTCATACCTTATCGAGAATTGCTGCCTCCTCTGCATACATTAGTTCCCTGGCCCTGGTGTCTTTCAGCTCCTTTTCATACTTTTCCTGAGAAAATGTATGAAGTAGACATGAGTTCCTCTGCATACATTACTTCCCTGGCCCTGATGTCTTTTCAAACTAGTGTTGAACCTTATATCCTCAGCAAATAAAGACCATAGATAAGCAAAAAAGATAAAAATGTAAATGAGTACCTTCAACTTTCTTCTCTCTTCTGAATACATGTATGCATCTACATCTGCCTGCTTCTTTTCGGCAGCATGAATAGCCTCAATGATATCAAGTACAATCTTACCATCTTCAGAAGTTTTTTCACGAATAACTTCATCACTTCTTTTTTCCTTAACGGTCTGGTTTTTTCAGAAAAAGAAAAGAAAAAAAGAATAGTCAAGTAAATAACATGGAAGAATTGTCATTTAAGTGTCATCAAATTATTTTTAGACACCTCTTTGCCCATAGAAAGTCATTTATCATATTCTTATAATCTAAAAACATTAGAACATTGAACTTACTGCATCTTTTGAAACATCAGGTTCATCTTGCAGTAAATATGTCTCAGCAAGAGATTTCTGTTCAACAGCACCAGCTCCAGTGAGATCCTACAGACAAGGATCAATTCAATAATCAGAAACAACATCATCAACCATTGAGAAAGCAGGATAGTAATATAAAAGAGTTTCAACATTTGTGCTAGATGGATACTACAGATGGAGGAAGCTGAAGTGACTACAAAGAAATAAAATAGTTTATAACAATGTAAAGCTAAACTGTGTGGGATCCCTGTGACAAAAACTCAAATTAACAGTCCTATAAATCAAAACCAGTCCACAATCAAAATGTTGTTCAAGAGTGCCAGCTGTCTGGTCAAGTTAAGTAGTCAATAAGTCATAGACAAACACAGATGCATCAATGCAACAATAAACCGTGAGACATGCACACTATGTAGGGCTACCTACACTGATGTATGTAAACCAAACTGCAAGAAAATTTCATTTGCAATTTTTATAGGAATTTAATAAGACCAATAGTACCTGATATAGAATCCATGTTACACTCAGAATTTGTTCAAGTGCCAATTTGGAACTAGGAAACAAAGATACTATCCTCTATCGATGAACATGCAAATGTTATGATAAGAAGGCAAGCAATGAACACAGAGGAATATATGTAATATACCTTTGGTACATCTGGACCTGTGGGGTGATCATAAGTACTAACTGTTGTTGGGGTTGACTGTACAGGAGGAACTGTGCTGTCTGCCTTATCAGTTTGCTGTTCATGAGGAACTTCACCAGATTCATTATCATCGACGGGAACTGTCTTTAGCTCAAATGCTGTAGAATCTTCAGATGGCATTTTAGTATCAGATCCATGTTCATCTGGAACTGGATGTGTCTCATGGGCTAGGGTTTCTGATTTCTTTTCCTCTGCAGGAACAGGCTGATCCCCATTGGTTGGAACCTCTGGTGCCCCCACCCTGTCATTTCGAACGTCCTTTGGAGTATTAGCCTCATTATTACCCTCTTGAACAATCTCAGTGTTTGGTCCTGACACGTTTTGTGTCTGGCCAACCTTTTGTTCAGAAGGAATCTTCAGATCTTCATACACCTTTACAGCATCTTCCTTCTTTAAGCTAAAAGGCAATTTCTTGTCCTTAAATTCAAGATCTATATAACCAAGTTGATGTGCACCCATAGCTGCTGCACCAACCACAAGAGTTCCAAGAACAAGCTTTGAAACATTACTTCCTGACTGAGAGGGTTGTCCTTGAGGACCTGGGGCGGCATTCTGTGTAGAACTCTTTGGAGATGCCTTTGTTGAGTTGCTTCTAGATTTAAGGAATGTTGGACTCTGGACCAGATAGGTCATGTCAGTTCCACTGAACATATACTATCTAGACAAGCTTTATGAAAGCAGTAGGAAAAAATAACTACAGCAGGATTATATTCGATGCTCTACATGGGGAGGAAAAACTGGACATAGCATACTAAGATAAAAGAATCTCCGACCTCGTTAGGATTAACCAACAAACAACATGGCCATATGTAACACTACTCCAATCCAAGTGGGATATAGCATTCACCGCGACATGAGCTTAAGTATCACAACTAAAATAACTCCATCCAAAGCTTACTAAAACAGGAACCAATAACATTACAACAATCAGGCACAGCAGGGAACTTATGTATCTCAATTATCCCTGATTAAGAAAATAAAGCATCTCAATTATCTGTGTGGAGATCAGTATGCCAGTCACTAACAGTACTCCAATATGACATGAACTTATGTATCTCAATATTGAATACCTGAACCACACATGAAATGGGATTGACATTACTTTCATAACCAATAAGTAGACATTACTATTAGCTTGAGTCCCCTCATCATCCTAAATCCTGGAACTTTCTCAGACAAGTGAACAAGGGGATCAGCACACCTGTCACAACATCACAGCATTGTATTCCAAAAAATCCTTGCTTATTTAATTCAATCTCAAAATGTGGAAACTCTAGAATTCCCTACCGTTACACCATATACAATGGCCAGCCTTACCAGCATTTCCAAACTAATGAGGACAGCAGCAATCTACCTAGCCTATTCACGAATTCAAAAGTCTTTCCTGACTAAGCTTAAACGGAAAACCAATCTTCTAACACAACAGGCAACAACGGGAACAAACAACCAATGGGGACGGAACCGTGTACCTCGCCGGAGATCGGTCTGGGGACCCTCGCGAGAGACCGCAGCGGGCGCAGATCCCGCATGCACCTGCAGTGGCAGGAAGAACAGAGCATCAGACATCGAAACCCTAAGGTGTGGTGGGTTGAGACCAGAGTCAGTGCCCGTACCGGCGCAGCATGGTGGGCGATGTCAATGGAGACCACCGCCCCTTGTTCTTCTCGCCGCTGGACTGAGGATGAGGAGGTGGAGGGGCAGTCGAGCGATGCGGACCCGATCGCTCTGCACGGCCACCGCCCCGTGCCACGCGACGGCGGCAGCGGCAAGGAAGAGGCGGCGGCGGGGAGGGGAGGCGAAGGCGGTGAGCGGCGCGTCGCCGGAGAGCTTCCTGAATGAACGCTTGGAGAAAAAGTTGGGGATAGTTCAAGGCCCCTGGAATGCGAGAATTTTTCGTGATTCTTATATTTTTATTTATTACATGAAAATGAACCGCTTCCTGTAAAATTTTATATTATTCATATCAAAACTTTGCGTTCCATGTTCAAAAAAAGAAAAAAAAAACTTTGCGTTCCAACAAAGGGCTAAAGTAGAAGAGAATAGAAAAAGTAAAACACTGCATATAAAATGGAAGGTTAGAATTATGTGCCAGTCAAAACAACGGAATTCACCAATGATGCAATACCATCGTACAAAAAATTATGAAATGGATTATGTCTATTTTTTTAGCCCCATGAACTCTTGTATTTATATCAAATTTTAAACTTCTAACTTTAACATCTCAACTATTAAAACCGTTTAGCTTTAAAGCCCAGAGCCATTTAAAGGCCACTAAAAAACCCGTCTCGAGGTTAAAATAAACGATTCTGATAGTTAAAATAAAAAAGTTAAACAAAGGCAATAGTTAAAGGGCCTAAAAAGAATAATTAAGTGCTCTAGTTTAAATATTTATGAATATGCTTATATATTTAAATTTACTTATCTATGAATATTTATTTCTCCATAGTAAGAAATATAATCTACACTTTATTATATTTTTGTCATAAAAAGTTTAAAATTATTATAAATTAAACTTTGGCACCATGTTTTCTCTAAAAGTATATTCTACTTATCGAGATCTACAACTTTGATTTAGATTATTTCTTCATCCAAGTTCATTCAAACAATTCAAATAAATTTTGAATATCAAAACCTAAGAACTTTAAACATAAATTTGGGAAAGTAAATAATTCTAATGTAACAGTCATCGTCGACAAAGTTGTATATCTCATCAGGATCTAACTTCAGTGTTGATAGTTTATCCATCCAAATTCGTTTGAACAATTCAAAAAAAATGAATATCAGAATACAAGACTTCAAATACAATTTTAGGACCGTACATGATTTTAAATAAAAAATTCATCAACTACAAAATTATATATCTTGTCGAGTTTGATCTTCAACATTTCTTCATCCAAGTTCATTCAAAAAAAATTACGACCTCAAAATTCTATTTGAAGTTCTCATTTTTTGAATTGTTCGCCCAAACTTGAATGGAGAAATAGTCCAAATCAGTTGTAGATATGGATGAGATAGATTATATTTTTAGGAATTTATGATGATTTCAAATTTTTCATTTTTTGATAAAAATCCATTAATGTGTGGATAACTATTTATCAATAAGTATGTCTAAATACATAAAAATTAATAAATAACTTAAAAACCAAAGTACTTTATAAAGTTCACTTTTGGCCCCTCAATTGTTGCTTTTGGTTAACTTTTTCACATCACTATCAAAAACATTCAATTTTGATCCAAAGGCAGTTTTGAGTGTTTTGTAGATGGGTCTAAGGTCAAAATTAAATGACTTTAATCTTTGAGGTGTCAATGTTAGATGGTTTTGTAGTTATGGGTTAAAATTAGACAAAGACAGGAGAGATGAGGGGTCAAAAATAAACTTATATAAGAAAAGTTATGTACTATCCCTCCATTAGAATAGCAAAAAAAAATTGTAGAACATGTAGATCTACGAGAGACTATAGTCCAAAACATATATTTGTGATTGTGATACGGTGATGACAAAGTTTAAGTCCATTGAACATATAACAAATTTTAATTTAGACGGATGGAAGTTGAGAATCGTTGACTGGGTGACTTTCTGAATCCAAAATTCGCACTGCCGAGTGACACTGGTTTAAATTTGGAAAAATAGAGACCCACCAACCCTTTTTTTAGGGAAACCAAAGACCTAATTAATTTTGCTTGTGCTGGTCTCCACATAAAATCCTTGGGCTTGGACCAGGGCCCACGGGCTTCTCAAGGAACTGATCCACATCCAGGGCATCCAGCGCAGGGCGCGGCAACGGTAAAAATTCCAAAAGCAAATGACCCCGCTCCAAAACCAAATGCAGGGCGGCCGAAACGCCCTGCGTTCCCCTGTACGCCGCCGTGCCGCCGTCGTCTCCATTAGGTGAACTGTGCGGCAACCGACAAAGGCTCTCCATCACTGCCGTCCCCCACCGTCCCCCAATCCATCCTTGTCTCACTCCGATCAAGGTACCAAATCTGCTTCTGATGTGAGATTGTTTCTTATCCCCTCGAATGTTTTGATCTGTCGATGGCGATTAGATGTGAAAATAGCTGTAGCTGTTGATCCATTTCGAAATTGGTTACTTTTACTGAAGACGAGAGGATAATCGTCCTGCTCACGTTGTCAAAAGTTTCAGAATCTATTGTAGGAGTTAGATTTCACTCTACATTTTATTCTGCACGCATCAGCTATTTTTCTCACCCTCCACGCTCATTTTTCTTTTTGGCAGCTAAGCGGGGACAATGCAGCTCAGGTCCGGGCGTCGCTTAGTGTACCCACCGCCGGAGCAGCAAGGAGGTGGCCATCGCCGCCGGTCCCAGCAAAGCTTAGAGGACAGGATCAGCAGCCTCCCTGAGGACCTGCTCCTCGAGATTCTCGTCCGTCTCAGGTCCGTCGCTGAAGCTGCGTGCGCTGGAGCGGTATCCCGCGGCTGGCGCGACCTCTGGACTGAGCTTCCCGAGCTCACGTTCTGGTGCGCCAACCCCCTCACTGTCGTGTCAGCGCTCGCCGGGATCACCCGTTCCTCGGTGGACCTCCTCGACATCAATTTGTCGTCGAGCTGGATGGAAGAAGACTGGGGTGGGGACGTATCCTTGCTTCTCCTCTGCGCTGCACTTGTGTTGCCGGAGAAACTCATCGTCTCTGTGATGATCCACCCCACAATAGAATACGCCGTCGAGCTTCCTTGCTTTGAATGCACCTCCTACCTTGGTCTTGAGTTGATGGGAAGCCTCCCAATTACTTTGCCACAGTCCGGCGAGTTCACTGCGCTCAAGAACCTTCACCTGCAATCATGCTGCATCGATCTTGGCGCCCTCCTCCTCCTCTGCCCGTGTCTGCGCATCCTGAACATCCTGAACGTCAGCGATCTCAAACATGCTGACACGGTGATTGTTCACTCGCCGTCGCTTGAGGAGCTCAGCTTGGAGATAACTACTCATGACATCTGCCGCATTGACATCGCGACCCCAGTGCTTAAGGAGGTGACACTGCACGTCGATATTGCCAAAGGCTTCAGCTTCTCCTTCTCAGCCCCAATGCTGAAGAAACTCAGTTGGGATTGCACTTATTCGTGCGTTACTGTTGGGTTCGGACAGATATGGAGCCTCGTGAGCATAAAGGAGCGTAAGCTAGATGAATTTCATGTCGTCTCACTGATCATAATGAGTTCTGATAATGTGCGTTTGCTACTTCTCTAGGCTTCTCTTCCAAACACCGAAATTATTTATTTTATTATATGCAGCTAAATGGTTTTCTTCATGTGATGAAAATTTCCTCTGTTGATAACATTGGACACTCACTTTGTTGAATGCAGTCAAATGGTCTTCTGGATGCAGAATGGAGCATTACACAACTGATAGTTCATCTTCCAGTGACTGTTTTTACTGTTTTAGAGCTGGATCTCGACATAGAGGGGCATACTTTTGGACCAATGATGTTGTGTCTGCTTCGGACTCAACCAATTATGCAAAGGCTTAAGGTGGACCTAAGACGTGACAAGGTAATCATTCGGCTATTGATCCTGTACTTATGTAATCTAGTTGGCTACTGAATTTAGATAGCAGTGAATTGTCTTATGTAATCTAGTTGGCTACTGAATTTAGATAGCAGTGAATTGTCCTTTAGTTTTGCATTCTGGTTGTTGATCTTGTACTCCAATTTTCTTTCAGGTACGAGTCTCGTGCCCAGTAAATTGTCCTTGTGAACATCCTATCAACTGGAAAAGTGAAGACGTCTCTTTGTCTAATCTTGAAGTCGTTGAAATTCATGGCCTGCAAGGAGAAGATGATGAAGTTGATTTCCTAAAAATCATACTCCGTTGTGCAACAGGGCTTCGGAGATTGACGATGACTATTTCTGATGACATCTCACCAAGTAACAATGGCTACGATAAGATCCGCAGCATTATAAAGGAGTATCCAGATGTGGAATTCCATATTATTGCATCTGGTTTGAGGGGGTTCTTTATCCTTGAATAGGAGAATATTTGCAAATGGCAACTGGTGTGTAAGGGTGGGGCGGGGGTTCGGGGGTTTTCTCGGCCTGGTGAGGTCTTCTTCTTATTTGGAATGCTGTGGGGGTTGTCTTATGTGGTTATGACTTCATCAGTTTTTATCTGTATGTAAGCTTCATGACTTAATAAATTTGGTGATGATCACTGGACAGAAGTGTCGTTTCCTATTAGTAGATCAATGATTTGCATCCAGATCAAATATCTCTAGTTTAAGGTTAACTCAGTAAGGTTCAACTCCTTTGTCTGCCAGGCAAGCTAGACAAGGAAACACGGCCTTGTCTGTAGTCTGTAACTCTGTACTCATGTCAATCGTCAAGCATGACTGCACTCTTTGCAATGTAATGTGCAAAAAGCAGTTCAAAATTCCCAAATGCAAATGTTTAGCCTCATCTCTTCACCATGCCTTCGATGAAATGAAGTCCAGTTTAACCTTTTTTTAAAAAGAACTCTTTGTAATTCATGAACTGAATTTCAGGTCTTGTTAGCATGTGGTTTACTGATAAGATAGGGCAAGTTCAGTTTGTCGATGCTGTTTTGTGGGAAAAAAAAATCAATGTATAAACTATAAATAAAATACATATTAGAAGCCCGAGAGCTTTCATGGAAAAGGAACTTTCATCTAGAGGAACAGTTCTGCGCGATTTGTTCTCAACAGGCAAAGCCAAGTTGCTTCAAGTAATTAGGTTACCTTTATTTATAGATTCTAGTGTTGTCCTCCCACAACATTCAGAACATCCAGGTTTTAGTATTTTTTTAATGCATTGCCAATAGAAAACAAGTCATTTCTTAGATTATTCTACATATTTATGGTAGGAAGTTGGTCAGTCCGTTCTGGTGTTCCAGAGAAAGGAAAATTAGCAATGAAGAGTTATTACATAGTAGTGTTTATCGCATTCTGTTTTGTTATCTGAAAGCTACAAATGCATGCAATTAACCGTTTTGTTGTGAGTCCAGTTGCTTTGCGTTGCAGTAGGTCGTCTATCTATAATAACCAGTACATCCATCCAACAAAAATAATCCTGTATTTTTCCTGCAC
>Ga0182004_10000144_pt1 | contig 32769 bp, 19 predicted proteins | sample Sormic07211540_1_FD_120479 | JGI IMG/M metagenome (GOLD analysis project Ga0182004, IMG submission 120479) | Endophyte microbial communities from Sorghum bicolor roots, Mead, Nebraska, USA - 072115-40_1 MetaG | ecosystem: Host-associated > Plants > Roots > Unclassified | place: USA: Nebraska...
TAAACGGGCTAAACGGTCAATTAAACGGACTAAACAGATGATTAAACGGAAACGGTGTACCATTGTGTAGCGTTTACACGGCGTTTAAACGGTCTAAACGGCCGTTTAGGCGAACAGTGACTAAGACTATCTCCAACAATCATCACCCAAAATACAAGACACATTTATCCTTTGGGTAGCGCTACAGGTAAAAAGGTTCTATACCTATTTTTAGTCTTCTCCAGCAACGAGACCTAAAAGAAAACACTCTCTGCAAATAGGTCTCGAGGAGAGAGAATATCCAAATTTGGGTTATGCCTCTCCTGATACCTAAAATGAGTTTTCTGTATGGGTACTCTGTTGGAGGCTATAGGTATTGTGTTGGAGATCCATTTTGGGTTTGGGTTCCCAAATGGGTCTCCTATTGGAGACAGCCTAAGGCCTTGTTCAGTTCGCAAATTTTTTTGAATTTCAACACTGTAGCCCTTTCGTTTTTATTTGATAAACATTGTCCAACCATAAAGTAACTATGCTTAAAAGATTCATCTCACGATTTATAGATAAAATGTGCAGTTAGTTTTTGTTTTCATATATATTGAATGCACATGCATACGTCGTAAGATTCGATGTAACAGGGAATCTTGAAATTTTTTTCCAACTAAACAAGGCCTAAACAAGGCCCGGTAATCAAACGCCCCTCCGTGTTCAGTTTCAGCCCACCTTCCATCGGTTTGTGCCATCGCAGTCTCTGACAACATATTGTCCAATCATAGACTAATTAGGGTCAAAAGATTCATCTCGTGATTTACAGGCAAACTGTGTAATTAGTTTTTGTTTTCGCCTAAATTTAATACTCCATGCATGTGCCGTAAGATTCGATGTGATGGGGAATCTTGAAATTTTTTGGGAACTAAAGAAGGCCTTCCCAAAAAATTTCAAGATTCCCCATCACATCGAATCTTGCGGCACATGCATGGAGTATTAAATTTAGGCGAAAACAAAAACTAATTACACAGTTTACCTGTAAATCACGAGATGAATCTTTTGACCCTAATTAGTCTATGATTGGACAATATTTGCCACAAACAAACGAAAGTGCTACAGTACCCGAAATCCAAAATTTTTGCCAACTAAACGAAAGGCTTCTGTCTGAAACGCAGTACATGTATGCCAGCTCCGCTACAGTCCTTCGCCTTCCTTCCTCCTGAAACGCAGCACATGTATGCCAGCTCCGCTACAGTCCTTCGCCTTCCTTCCTCCTGATCACAGTTAGCCGCTCTTTCTCCTTCAATTTCAGAACAGTTTCAACCATCTCTCTGGCTGATCGGGCTTCAGCCAATTTGCACCTTGCTGCTTTTAGATTCAGGCCTTGTTTAGTTCCCAAAATCTACCTAAGAATTTTTAAGATTCTCTGTCACATCGAAACTTACGGCACATGCATTAAATATTAAATATAGATGAAAACAAAAACTAATTGCACAGTTTGCTTGTAAATCACAAGATGAATGTTTAGAGCCTAGTTAGTCGGATAATGTTTGTCAAATAAAAACGAAAATATTACAGTACCCGAAGACAAAAAAAAAATTGGCAACTAAACAAGGCCTCAGCTCACGCCAAACCTTCTTCACCCCTTTACAATTCAGCGTGGCCACCATCCTCATCTAGTCTCCCGCAAATGCAACATTTAGTATCACGTTTCATTCCTCTTCTTTGCAGGACCCTTTTCATGGCTAAGGTATTATGGCTCAATCTCCACAGAAAATGTTTTATTTATTTGTTTATTGAGATTAGACACTATGCACCCAACTTTTTTTGCCAGGGGTCAGCCCAATTGCAGCTAGAAGTCGGCAACGAGCCCAACTGCATGTACTCGCAACACCCAGCCCAGAGTAGCTAGGTGGGCCTGGCACCTCACCAAGGGTATATTTGAATTCACCGATTTTCACCAAAGTCCGATTCGCCTCCTCTAATCAGAAAATTGGCATTCATTCTCTCTCGAGCCTTTTGCATTGCATGTCTGAGTTTATTAGCCATTATGTCTGAGTTTATTAGCCATTACTTTTCAGTTATTGAACAGTATCTTCTCTCAGAAAAAAAATCTGAGGCGGTCCTGTTCGGCTGATCGTATCGATCTTGCTTTCCTGAAACGTTTTCAAAAGAGATTTTACTCACCGATGTAGCGCAACATCGCCGAGACGCTCCGCCTGTACCCTGCCGCGCCCTTACTCACCGATGTAGCGCAACGACATCGCCAAGACGCGCCGCACCCTGCCGCGCCGCTGCTACTCCCGCATAAAGATGGGATGCTCCTCCAAATGAATAGAGAAAAATCGTGGGTGTCCATTTGAAGAACCGTCCCCATCTTTATTCCAGCACGAGTCGTCCGCGGACTGCAAGGTCGGCGGCTACGACGTCCCGCGCGGCACGGCGCTGCTGGTGAACGTGTACGCGATCCACAGGGACCCGGCTGTGTGGGAGGAGCCGGCAGGCTCGTGCCGGAGCGATTCGAGGGCGGGAAAGCCGAGGGGCTGTTCATGGCGCCGTTGGGGATGGGGCGGCGCAAGTGTCCGGAGAGGCGCTCGCGCTGCAGACGGTTGGGGTGGCGCTGGGGGTCCCTGATCCAGTGCTTCCACTGGAGCAGAGTCGACGGCGTGGAGGTTGACATGAGCGAAGGCAGCGGACTCACCATGCCCAAGGCTGTTCCACTGGAGGCTTAGGGCTTGTTTGATGCCAGTGCTCAGGCCGGCCTAGCTAGCAGGGCCTGGCTATGGCCAGCCACGGCCTGATGCAAACGGTGCATGTGACCATATTTGGTTACGGACCGCGTAGAGCCAAGCCAAGTAGAGATTATTTGTTTGCCAGCCAAATAGAGGATAGGAAGGGGAGGTGGGCAGCGTAGAGCCTGCTCCCTCTACTCAATTCAGCCCGACTCTGAAAAAACAATCCCCTCATCATTTAGCCTGGTGCTTTAAAGTTAGTGTGAGGTGAACTCCAAAGATAGACTAGCGTAACCAAACATGGGCTGCTGCAGCTAAGGAGCTCAGGCCACCCCCTAGAGCCTTTAGCAAACTCGCCCTTTGTGTACAACTCGCGGGGCTATGTATAATGTTCTTCAGAAGCTCGGATAGGACGCACACCTCGGTCATTCACGCTGTGCACACTGCACTGAACATGTTTTAGGTCATCAAATTTAAGACATGTTTTAGAGTGGCTGACGGAGAGAATTATTAATAAGAATAAAAAACACTAAAGAAGCGTCTAATTCAAGCATGACAAGACAAGCAGGTATCTCTCAGTTCAAAAAAAAAAAACAGCTATCTCTGTTTGGCCCAGGCGAAATGAACCGGTGGTTCATCGAAACGTACATCTACAACATGTGGCAAACAAAAGAGGCCACGATGGAACAGCCATGATGATGTACACAGGGTAAGGCGCCTTTGTGTCAGTCAGGTATTTTCAACTTCTGGGTCTTCTGCGTCACAATAGGAAGTTTATTGGCAATACGATTTGGGTCCGCGTAAGCTGCAGAGTCTGAAGGATATCCTTTCTGCATTATAGAAAATAGATAAACGATGAATACGTTTTAACACTGTGGACTTAACCTCATTCAAAGAAGGTGCTTGGTTGAGTGCTAGCATACCGCAGACAAACTAGCAAATGTTGCTTCCCTCCAGCAACATTCACGGAGTACCACTGGTTTGGCTCCATCGCCATTTCCAAATGAACAATGTAAACGAGTCTCTCTCAATCTCATCAGTACACCATCAACTCTAAGCTGTTAGGTCAACAGGCAATCATAAGTAAGGACAAGCTGGTCATATATGAAGAAAAGAATCTTGAAAATCCTACATATGTCAAAAACTTGCAACTTATATGTGGGGAACACTGTTACCTGCTTATATTACTCAAACATATGACTATGTTTGGAGGATCTTCAGTTCAAGCTTAGGCCTCAATAATTAATATACACCCTTTCAAAAGTTTTATCATTTCTTATTCCATAGGATCAGTTTAGCCTACCCCGACTTGTTTGGAACTTAAAGGCTTAGTTGTTTTATTTCAAAGGGATAAGCATAAAATCAATTACAAGAGGAGTGAAGTTATTTACTTATAGACCAGCTCTTCACAAGTTTCCCTGAAAAATCTTGGATTAATAGGAACACTGAGGGCAACAATCTGAATCAGTATTATCACTATAATTGTAACAGGTTCCATCCTATATGTGACAAGCCGACAATATATATATCACACTCAGAAATTGCTTTCATACTAATGAGGCATCAAGTAAAAAATTAAAATGCAAGGTAGTAGAACATACCCAGAAACGCAAAAGCAGAAACCAACCGGTTGGCATTACCCTCTGCACATACACAACCAAGAATCCTATTAATGAGTTGAACCAAAAGACTGTCAGAGACATTACAGTCGAGGAAAAAGGAACAGATAAGCATCATTTGGGATTGCATACCACTCGCACTGTAAGAAATGAGATACCATTGTCAGCCAACTCATCTTCATACAAGATAACCTACATACATCCTGTTAGGGGAAGACCAGTATCCAGATAAATTACGAATCATTTGTTCCATTTCCATACCTCGTCGTAGAAAAGAATTGGCTCTTTAGCTGAAAGGGCAACTAGGTCAATCCGATCATTAGTATCCTCCCAACACAAAGCGCTACATCCATCTAAACTTGTTTGTGTCTGGAAAAGGAAATTGTATGAACAGGAACTATTTGTCAGTGGACTACACCAGTAAAAAAGTGAAAGAGCAGAGGAACAAAGAAACTTTGAAATCGGATTAAATTAATTCAGCTGAGATCAGGTCCATACAGTGCCTGAGTTCACAATCACAACATCACTCCCACAGTATGGTGTTGTAAATGTATAGTCGTAATCAAGTATAACCTGGTCAGAAGGCTTACTGCAAGAAAACAAGTTAAAAGAACCTGTGATTAGGCTTTTTTAACAAACTCACAAGGTAACACATGATATTTCCATTATCTGATTGTGTTTTCAGCTAAGACCAATATAAACACATCAAAGTGTGTACTATTGTACTTCTCTCGAAACAATGAATGACACGAACAAAATAAAATCAATATCCATCCACAAATCTGTATTTCTGATCAAAGCTTCAAAAATTTTAAGACAAAGTGGGCTGCTTTGAAACAGGGTGGGTGATGCCAAGATCAACCAACATCTTTCACTACAAATGCTCAGTAGTATGAATTGAGTAAAAAATGGAAGTACAGTTATAGATGACCTTCTGAACTTCCATTTTGCTGCAGCAGGAACCTCAACAGGTGGCAGTGCCTCTTTCTTCCATGCCTTGAGTGCATCAAGCGCATTAAAATGCAAATTGATGCCAGTTTGAGTATGTTGAAGGGACAAGAAACTCTCTCCAAAAACCATTTCAGGTAAATGTGTTGTTTGAAGTTCATCTTCAAAACTGAAGAACAGAGTTGGCATTACAGAATTTAGCATTAGCTCTCTGTAACAGCAATATTCATCTATTTATTTAACACTGAAGACTCCACAGATGTAACACCAGTAGACACTGGATAGATCCAACACTACTAGTAGGCATAGTGCACTTGCTTTAAAGTAGCAATGATTTAATAAATCAACTCTAAAGTTACTGTGCACATTTTTCCTGATTGGATGTAACAATACGAAAGTTGGTTAATGATCAATTATCATTGATGTGACAGGGGGGTGATTCGCAGTTCAAGCATCACCTCCGATCCCTACCATGTGGAAGTTGAAATGCCAAGACAAGCATAGTGTAACAAAATTGGAACATATATGAATTCCATAAGTGATGAACACAAAACTAAGCCATGTGACATGTTTAATCAGATCAAAGGGATGGACAAACAGATAGGAGAAGTACACACAAATTGATCAAACACGCTGCAGTGCTACTACTACGAATATTGCAATAAAATTGGAATACATATGAATTCCATGAGTGATGAACAAAGAAGTAAGGCATGTGACATGAATAATCAGATCAAAGGGATGGACAAACAGATAGGAAAAGTACACAAATTGATCAAATACGCTGCAGCGGTACTACTGCGAATGTGAAGCTCTGCCTATTGCGAGTCTGAGTCCAAGTTTCCAGTCTTGTACATAGACGAATCGAAAGGACGGGGAGGGAAGGGCTAGGGTTTATGGTGGGGGCGGCTCGTACCGTTGGAGGGAGGCGGCGTTGAGGATGGAGCCTTTCTGGGACTGGATGACCCACCCCTTCACTCGCACGCCGCCGGGAATCGCCGCCGCCCCCGCTGACATGAGCTCCCCGGCCGTCGGGCCCTCCCACGCCGCCGCCGAAGCCATCTGCGTAGTTTGCTTCAAGCTGGGGAATTCGCAGTAGCAGTGCTGCCCCTTTGTACTGCTGCACCTGGCAGTTATTTGTCGACCGTTTGATAATAATCCGATGGCTATGATTCACTGTTACCCGTCCACTGCAGCGCTCGAAGCCTGGAACAGCCGAGCAGGTGCAGACGTGAGGTGAGAATTCGGCACGAATTCAAACGGAAACAGCCATGTGTTTTAGAATTTATGTGGATGATTTGATACCTAAACGTTCGGGAAATGACCAATGTGGTTCTTGGATCAAAGTTCGCGATCCTAAAGGCACGGTCGCATATCCTATAGTTGCATGATTAAACATTGTAAAGTACTCCTTCCATCTTAAATTATTGTCATTTCAATAATTTTGAAGAGTCAACTAAAGGCATATTTAGATGCACTCAAAAACCCAAAAGTTTATAAGATTATCTGTTACATCGAATGTGAAGCTCTGACTATTGCCTGTAAATCGCGAGACGAATATTTTAAGTCTAGTTAGTCCATAATTGGACAATATTTGTCAAATACAAACAAAAGTGCTACATTGTGAAAATCTAAAAAGATTTTGGATCTAAACACACCATAAACCATCTCAAGTTTGAACAAATATATGTGATATAATAATAACATTTATGATATCAAATAAATATTATTAGATTCTTTATTAATATATTTTCATAGTATACCTATTTGATGGCATAAATATTTTTTATTTTCTCTCTCTTGAGAATTACACAGTAAAATATACGCACTCACAATGCACGCACACTCTTACGTAAACTATATGCCTATAAACATTTGCAAAGGACTAAGTCGCTAAATCACAAGATTCACGAAGTCACCGCATAAACATGCGATGTTTTGATATTATAAGATTCTTAAAATGACTAATAATTTAGAATGAAGGGAGTACACACTCACACAATGCACAACACACTCCCCTATGAACACACTTACACAAACCCTACTCCTATAAGCACCTCAAAGAACTGAGTCGATATATCACAAGATTCTCGGAGTCACCACACAAACATAAGATTGATTTTCTAAGATTTTTAAAATAACTTATAATTTAAAATGAACGGAGTACATTGATTTACATGTATTAATGTATGATGTTAGAATGCTAGATTTTTAAAATAACTTATAATTTAAAATAGAGGGGTAAATAGATTTACACGTATAATACTTCCTCCATCTCAGTATATAAAGCGTAACCATCTCGGGTCCAGACTGGCAGTATGTACTGCAACTGGTTCCCGGGGTGACGGGGTATAGTGGGTGACCATCACTCAAATTTCGTCAAAGCTGGTGCTCCGCAGAACTTATAAAATGTTCTAAACATCGTTCAACGCATTGCCGCTCGATGTTTATCGTCAGAAGAAATATAAGTGGTTGATATTAGTATACACACTGGGAGTTTACCAAAGTAAATAGATAATGATACAAGCTAGCATAACAAATACATTCAGCACAACAAAACTTAAAAAAAAAATCATGTGCTGGTCGTGTTGTAAGCCGCGTCTGCAGAGGACGTATCCATGTCATTCAGGCCAAGTTCCTCATTCTGCTCCCAACTCCTCTGATACTCCTCCACTGTAATCCACAAAGAACACGTTCAGTATGAGTACATATACGCACATCCTAACTTGCGGTATTGGGTATCAGGAGAGCACCATCGTGTATCTGAATTGTTGGTAAGGTTAACTTACTGGTTAGCTGGCTGTCATCTTCTAAAGAATCAGTAGCCGGGGCTACAAACGAAGCCGCCAATCCATCATCAATTATTAGAGTCCAGGGCTCTTGTAAACTCAGAAGCTGGTAAAATACATTGACAAATAGTATTGATTAGGATAAACTTCCTCCATTAAACTATATAGAGAAATAGAGAGCCAAAGGATGCTAGTTCAGTTGATCTAGGCACTCCGGCGGCACCTTTCACGTCCTGAGTTCGAATCCTACTAGGAGCGAATTTTAGGCTAGGTTAAAAAAAAATCCCCTCGCTCATCCTCATACCAAAGCACTGGAAGGCCCCGGCCTAATTCTCACTTGGGCGACCGAAAGGCCACCATGTATGGATGGGGGTGGGGGTTCGGGGGTTTTCTCGCCTTGTGAGAAGGCACTTTCTTCTTAATTTGAAAGCTGTGGCGGCAGTTTTAACTTTTAACCGCCTTGGTCGAGTTTTTTTATAGAGTAATAGAGAGAGAGCAAAGAAATTACCTTGGATAATCTCTCCTTAAAATCCTCCCATTTCTTCTTTTTCCATTCCAGTGTGCTATCGCCCAATTGGAATCCATGTATTCTCTCCAGAGCTGTAAGCGGAAAAAAAAGGGGGAAAGCGAAGACACATGTCACACTCAAATCCTCTTCTGAGCTTCAAAAAGTGTGTACATACTATTTTGGAATCATAAACAGAGAGGTGACTAAAGTGAAGCAGACCTACCCTCACATATTTTCACAATTAAACCTTCAACAGTTGTGACCATACCACCCAACGTTCCACTTGAAAGCTCCAACTCAAGTTCAGGTACTTTCACGCTAGCTGAATCTGACTGAAAAACAAACCCAAATGAACAAAGTCATATATTGGAAGATGGATCCTGTCTAACAAGTTCTTTAGTCTATATAAGTATGTGGCTCCAGTAGAATCACAAATTATCAATCTGTGTAATGATCAAGGTAGAGAAATGCCAACATATTAGAGTGTGTTCAGTGGAGTTCACATTGCACACTAGACTGAGAGAAGCCAAAAAGGAAAGAAAAAACAACATGCACAGCTCAGAGTTAGATTCTGACTCGCAAGTTGAAAAATAGATTTCACTTGACATGACATCAAGTCATTAATGTCAAATAACCTTTTCCCTTACCTAATCCAAGGGGGAAGCTACATTAAGCTATTCCCAGGGCAGATTGAACAATTCCGAGTTGTTGCTATCTATTTTCTACTCAATCCATCCCAAATTGTAAGTCGTTTGACTTTTTTAATATCAAGTTTGACCACTCGTCTTATTCAAAGTTTTGTACAAAATATTACTTTTTTTTGTTGTGTATTGGTTTATTCATAAAAGTTCTTCAAGAATGACTTAAAATTTGACTATATTTGCACAAATTTTTTGAATAAGACGAGTGGTCAAACTTGGGGTAAAAAAAGTCAAACGACTTACAATTTGAGATGGAGGGAGTACCATTTAGGCACCCTCATGGCACCAAGCTATGGACCCACCAATCCAGAAGCAAATCACTTGGTTGGGCTGCAAGCTCAACCCAGCAACACCATGGGGTCATCCATTGTGTATGCTGTGCTCCCGGTCAATCTATTCTCCCCTATGCCTTCACTCTCTCTGCTTCAGCCAACGCAGGACATCCAGTATCCATTTTGAACTTTTCCACTGGCAATGCCTTTTTTATCATTCCAAATTTTTCCGGAAGTGGATCGTTCTAGCTAATTCCCTATTTTGATTTTCTGCAATTTAATTTACATGCTCCTTGGTTAAATTTTGATGAAACTGTAGGGTTTAGCTTGAAATTGTGGCATTCTAGAATTTGTGTGAAAAAATTGCAGTCTGCAGGGGACTCTTAGTGTAAAATAAACTTCATTATAGTGTCAACTCAAATGAACTTCTGGAAGCATTATACATGTTCCAATTGACCACCGTAAATCGCATGTTATATTGATGGTGCGAATTTTGACTGAAACATTAATATTAAGCACAATGTTACCCAGGAGCTGTGTATAGTTCGCTGACACATTACTACTAGTTCTTTATAGAGAATTGAAACCTACAGTACTTTCAAATTTAAGCTTTTGAGAACCTCGAAATCAGATGCCGTATTTTTTTATATAGCCATCACAGCTTCACTAACTACACTATTTTCTCATTTTTTGGTTTTTTTTTGTACGGGGCACTTGTATTGAACAACTCATTAAAAACAGAAGTTGTATTATTATGGCGCACCCCTCCTTGGATTTTACTCTAGATTTGTCCTTGCATAATCATATGATCATCATTCCCATGCACAGGCATGCAAGTTGCTGTAAACAGGAAACATCCAAACCTTTATGACATCGCGAGTAAGGTCTCGTGCGTTTTGAACACGCAGTGTAATTTTCTTTCCCTTAGCTGGAATTTCACCCCCAGGCTTCAGCTGATTGAATAAAGAGAAAGAGAGTTTCGAAATCATATAAGTGTCAAAAGGCGCCATTCAGGTAACAAAATCTTATTTACAAAATAGTGGTAGGACAATCAAACTGACCTCTGAATTGCGATAACCACACATGTCACATGTTGTTGCCATAACAATAACCTCCCGGAAATATGGGATTTCTAGCAAAGGTCAAGGTCCACATACTTTTTAATTCCAGTGCTAGGCAGCAGAAATGTATCCCAAAATGTTATGTTCCTATATTCAGGAACCTAATCAAAGGGTTGCAGCTATGTTTCAGGTCCTGGAAACCTGATGTCCCTGCAAGCATGTTTGGTAAATCCAACCAAACGATGCCTGTTTAACTGGTGTGAAACCATCATAAACCATAGCTCCAGCTAGAAACCCAGAAAAAATAAGACTTGTCTTGTTCAATACCCAATGTAACCCCATCCCAAATAATAATATTCACCGGTTCAAAAGTGAAATACCATATCTGGATCAACCAACAATGGTAAAATTTTAATAAACAGCCTGGGCAGGCCACATATCAGGAATATTATACCTCTGGCATAAATGTAAGATTGAAAGACAGAATCACAGACACCTGTATTTCCAACAAAATATCTTATAGCTAAATTATTGCATACCACCAAGATATCCAACCATTGCACCCTCTCCAGGTGGTTGATAGCTATTCACAGTAACTACCTTAACACCAAAGAAGAAATTTTCCAGTGGAAGTTTCAAGTTTCAACCATGAAAAAATTGCATGCAAAACCCATGGTACAGGAGCGAAGGCAGCAGAGGTGTTCTGACACAAATAACAAGATCCTTTTTCTAGTCCTTATTCTAAGAGAACAAATGTCATCACAAAACCAAATAAGCATAGCCAAGATACTATTCACACTCCATTACTGAGCTTGATCATGAAAATAACTAATGGCTACACAGGCATTATGTGCACTCTATTTTTAATCAGGAAAAAGGATACTTGTAGCAAAGAATCGCGTGACACATTCTGTTCCACAGGCCCCACATGTTGATGGTAAAGTATCAACCTGTCCACATGAAATTTATAAGATATAGATAAACAAAAATCGTGAGGAGATTGTTGCCAGCAACTTGGTAGATAATAGATACGAGTATACCTCTTCTGGTGCTGAGTATCTACACAATGCTGCAGCAACTTCGTCAGGGTTTCCCTGAGCTATAGCGCGACGACCTGCAACAGCTCCAACTGAGCCATGGGGCACGCTTTGCAACCCATCAGAATTGGATTCCACAGCTGAAGCAGGCAAAACAGCCTCTCCAGGTTGTTCTGTTGGTGGTTCAGCCAGAAAACCAAGTGCTGCTTGTTGTTCACGAGTCCTTTCGTAGAATCTCACAGATAGTAAAGGATCTGATGATGGAGCATGCCTGTGGGTTTATGAAGATTAATCAGTGTGGCAAACCCAGATCAGGCACATGCGTGGGGGGATTAATAAAACATACCATGTATTATTATCTTCCTATGTACAATCCAGCTGTAGCCATTACATAATAGCACAATCTAGTCAATTCAAATCACTATAGGTTTTTTTAGAGTTGCTAAAGGTTATTGACAAGATAAATCAAACTATATTACCGCAAAGGAAAACAATGTAAAAGAATATCATCCAAGTAGTTCAAACATTAAATTATGATGCATAGAACAGTGTCTTCCATATTAGAACACGTATATAGGTCAAAACAATTCTAAATCCCAAACAATATAAATTATGAGGTATACCCACAAAAAATACTTACGGGTTCTCGATAAAGCTATTTCCTGCAGGGTCATCAAGAATAAAGGTGAATGCAGCCTCTCCTGACCCAAGAGATCTCAACTTCAGTAAAAATTGATCGATAGCTTCAGCCTTCTGAGGATCCACTTTCTGCAGAAGATGCGTGTCATCATGTGGAGTCATTCGAATTCCAAAAGCCAAGCATACAAATGGCCAAGATTCACCTTTCGTTCATCTTGAAGTGCCTGCAGCTCATCCACAGCCCGCATAATAATCCCTTCCACCTGATTTACAAGATAAAGAATAAGCAAACTAGCAGGAAAAGAAAACATTTTGAAAGGGACTGTTTCCCAACAAAACAAATACAGAAAGCAATGAAGCATACAGTAGAAAGTGTTCCACGTTGAGCTTCGGGAGGAATCTCAAAGTCCAGCTCTGGAATCTGCAGATGGGTACAATGAATAATTAGAAAATCAATGCATTCTATATGTATTTACTGTAATGTATCAAGAGGATCAAATATCAGCATACCTTGATAGTCGCTGAATCAGACTTCACAACCTGACGATTCAGTATCTGGACCAGCTCCACTAGTTAGGTATTATAGTAAATATATTTCGGCAATCATAATAATGCTTTATTATAACAAATGTTAAAATAGATTTGTAGTATAAACATTAAGAGCGCCTAATTTTACCAAAATCAACAATTAAAACATAATCGTCATGCAGAAAACATACGTCACTCTGCCCCAACGGAACCTTCAAGCTATAGCAACATCCCTTAGGTTGGAGCTGTCCAGCAAACTGAATCTCATTGTTCCTACAACACAAGGATGCAAACTCAAATTATTACCATCAATTGGCAAGTAATAGCTCTACCGATCATAGACCTGGACAAATTCCAATAAACAAGAAATTGGGCATATCATTACCTCTCACCACAATGTGGGCATTCGAAGGCCATCAGAACCACCTGCAGATTCACAAAAGCAAGCTTCACAACTCCTGTCTAATCAGCGGTACTAATCAGAACAAGCAGCTGACGGCATGAGCACAGAAAGTACCTCTCGGAAGTGCGGGATCAGCGTCAGCAGAAGCCTCGTGATGCCCTAAACCACATGAAAACGAAGCAACAGGCCTCAGAATCCTTCGACAAGCGCCCCGAACAGAAGAGGACGGAATCATGAAAAATCGAGAGGTAAGTTAGTTGGGCACTCACGTTCTCGCCGCAGCGCATGCATAGGGACTCGATCTCGTGGAGAGGCGTGGCGTGCGCCTCCTCGTCGGCAGCCGCCGACTCCGCCGCGGAGCGGAGGTCCACCACCACGCGCCCTTCATCGCCGGAGCTCGCCATTGACGCCGGCGATAGGTGTCAGCTAGAGCACTCGTGGACGGAGACAGCTTTGTGAAAGCTCCTGGATATCGCTATGCGTTGATTTGGCTATGGTGCTCGTCAGCTTTGCGGGAGTTTGTTTGGCGGCTATGCGTCGCGGCGGGAGGGGAAGGGAGAAGCGAACGGGGAGAACCGAGAACAGGAGCGAGTGACCTAGGATGCTCTAGAAGCAGATTTTTGTTTTGGGCTGGGCTGGGACAGAGAACTGAGAAGGACAAGGTTTGCTACATGGACCTGAAGCCCAGCCGCCCACTCCGGCCAGGCGGACGGACGTCCTCTCTGTGCTTGGGCCGGCAGGGAGTAGAAAGAATTTGGCCCACACTTCGAATGAAGGTGTTTTGGGCCACGCCTAGGGCCGTGGCCCTAGTGGCTCTAGGCCCATATCCGCCCTGAGACTTGAAGCCCGGTAAAACGTAGTGTTAGGCCCTGTTTGGTTCCACCAACTAAATTTTAGCTAGCTAAAATTATTTTAGCTACTCTTGAGTGACTAATGGAACTAAACTATTTTAGTCTCTTTTAGTCGATGTGTTTGGAACTTTAGCTAAAAATTAGTTTGTGGAACCAAACGGGGCCTTAGTCTAAGGTCCAATGGAAAATGGCCCACTGTCATCTTTGTTTTTTCTGTTTTTCCAGCACAGTGAGAAGGACAAAGTTTTTTTGTAACATAAAAGGACAAAGGTTTTGATTGATGCATGCCGTCTCCATTAGCATGAGGAATGAGTTGAGGAGATTCTTTTGATCAATCATTCCTAATGGTTTCTATAATACCATTTTTTAATTTGCTCTAGTTCAAATCCTGATGGTTTCTTTGGATCAATTGTTCCTTATGGGTATTAGAGGAGATTAATAAGGAGAAAATTAGTTCCTTTTCTTTTCAATCTCATCCAATGCCATAAGAGATAGGTGTGTCCAAACTCCAAAGTCGTGAACTTCTTTCTTAACCGCATATCAAAGGCAAGTTTTTTTTTGAAACATACATGTATTAATATGATAGCAAAGTGTACAAATACAAGGAAATATACATGCACCTTCTAGATAGGTGCAAAAGAGGACAGTCGTCCATCCAAACTTACACAAAAAGACCCTAGCAACAGAAAAAAATACATCAAAACCCTTGGGATCTTTTGTGCTTGCCGTCAACACCGTTCGTTGTCCACCTCCATCGTCGCCGAAGCCACCACCGAAGTTCGGAGAGAATGGCAACACCAAGGTCAGAGGAAACACCATCGCACCAAGGCTTTGATTCGAGCTGCAATAAAACACATCCATGAAGGAAAATCGGTCAGTGACGCACCCCATGATCCCCTGACCCAGGACCAACACACATCGCTGGCAATCAATGACAACAAAGCACAGATCCATCCACCAAGAAGACCATAAACCCACTAGCCATCTCTCTATATCGAGTTGCCAGCACCTCCATCATTCCTGACAGAGGCACTAAGCAGCGGACTCCTACATCAGAATCCACGAGATCTAGAGAAAGCAAAACACTGGCTAATCTTCTAGATTCATAAGATTCCACCCTCACACACTTGTCGCCAGCAATGAAGTGCTCACCGGTGAAGTGGAACCTAAGCCGAAGGGTATTATTCCCAACATCAACGACACCTCCACCAAGCAAATGTTGCAGGAAAGATATACCTTAGCCCCTCCACATAGTAGACGCTTACACAGACAAAGCATCCACACCTCATCTCCTCCACGATGAAGAAGCCAAGCAACACCACAGCCACTGTTGCCGCCGACTCCACCGGTGGACAAACAAAAGCTATGTACATCGGCCGTCTGAACCCCACTCCCCATCCTCTCTTATGCCAAAATGGTCACTGGAGAGAAGGGGGGGGGGACTGAGGCCTTGTTTAGTTCCCAAAAAATTTTATAAATTTTTTCAGATTTCCTGTCACATCAAATCTTTATACGCATGCATGAAATATTAAATATAGACGAAAATAAAAACTAATTGCACAGTTTGGTCGGAATGGATGGGACGAATCTTTTGAGTCTAATTAGTACATAGTTGGATAATATTTATCAAATACAAACGAAAGTGATACTATTCCTATTTTGCAAAATTTTTTGGAACTAACCAAGGCCTGAGGGTAACAATGCCGAAAACAACTCACCTTCTTTTCACCCTTTCTCAGCAAAACCCTAGCTTGGAATGGAGGGACTCTGTCAAAAGGAGCGTGGGCCTTCTTTTCGCCCTTTCTCAACAAAACAGGCGCTTGGAATGGGGGACTCTATCAAGAGGAGCTTGGCAAGTTGGCAACGCATAATCCAACTTGCATCAATGAAAGACCAAATTGATGCTGGACTCTTGTTCGAGATCCCTAGTCTCCGTGGGCCGCAAGATTCGCAAGTTTGCAACCAAAACGGGACGCGCCACGCCGCCAGCACACCGATAACCGATTAGTGCGCGCCCACAAAACCCCACTTCATCCGGCATTCTACGCCCTAAAACCCTAATCAAGAATTCCCGTCGTTACTCGTCAGCGCCACCCCCTAACCCACCACCCACCCCATCCCCGTCTCAGCCTCGCGCGCCGCCACAATGCAGGCCGCCGCCGCCGTCCGCCACCCGCGCCTATTCTCGCCGTCCCCGGGCCGCGCCGCGCTGCACCGGCGCGCACCCAGCACCGTGCGCATGGCGCTGCGCGAGGACGGGCCCTCGGTGGCCATCGTGGGCGCCACGGGCGCGGTGGGCCAGGAGTTCCTCCGCGTCATCACGGACCGGGACTTCCCCTACCGCAGCCTCCGCCTCCTCGCCAGCGAGCGGTCCGCGGGGAAGCGCCTCGCCTTTGAGGACCGCGAGTACACCGTCCAGGACCTCGCGGCCCCGGGGGCGTTCGACGGCGTCGACATCGCGCTGTTCAGCGCCGGCGGGAGCGTCAGCCGGAAGTACGGGCCCGCGGCAGTCGCCAGCGGCGCCGTCGTCGTCGACAACAGCTCCGCGTTCCGGATGGATCCCGAGGTGCCGCTCGTCATCCCCGAGGTCAACCCTGAGGCCATGGGGAACGTCCGGCTCGGGCAGGGGGCGATTGTGGCAAATCCGAATTGCTCAACCATCATCTGCCTCATGGCTGCCACGCCGCTCCATCGCCACGCCAAGGTACCTTTGTGCACTTTATGGGATGGCGGAAGCATCATCCGTTTCTCAATAACTTTAATTTGAAGCGACGGAAGGCTGATGCTGAGGGACTGTATAATCTACATGCTATTTAACCGCAGAAACCAAACATTAATCTCTGGAATTATGATTCCTAATTCTAAGTAAACTACTATCTTTCAAAAATATATATATATGTATCGTATAGATGAATCCGTACATGTAATCAAACATTGGACTGTCTAATTTTAGTTCTTTTACTTTAATTTAATCAGGCTTGAAAATAGATATCATATTAACAGTCCAAAACATTGCAATCACTCGCTTCCCATCTAGTACTGTTCTGAATCTTCAATCTTCCAGTGTAGTTTTAGCCAACAAAAAAACACATCATTTATTCTTCCATGTTTTGGAAATTCAGTGTTCTGCGTCTGTCTGAAAAAAAAAATCTTCATTATTGAATTGATGGTCTCACAGCATGTCGATTTTTTTTTGGACAAATCCTTAGGAGTTGATGATTCAAATTAAGGTCTGCAGTAGGGATTAACCATAGGCTATTTAAGACGTACTTATCTGGATCTGTCTTGCCAATTCTATTTTTTTTTTATATGGGTGGCAGATTCTGCTTGATTTGCTAATACATTTGTATGGTGAGCTATTATGTTCCTATGATCCTATCACATGTTTTTTTGCTACTAAGATGATTTTTTACCGTATCCGATTTGCTTGTTGAATGCCCTGCCTCCACGGTCGAACTAATGGCTATTTGTTGATTTGGCAGGTGGTAAGGATGGTTGTCAGCACATACCAAGCAGCAAGTGGTGCTGGTGCTGCGGCAATGGAAGAACTCAAGCTGCAGACTCAGGAGGTACATATTTTCTTCTCCAAGTTGCCCTGTCCAGTTGATGTGTTTGTTTGGTTAGACACTCAATGCTTTACTCCTTATTTTAGGTCTTGGAAGGGAAGGCACCAACATGCAATATTTTCAAACAGCAGGTTGCTCTGGCTTACAAATTGAAGTATCCTGAGCACATATCAAATTATTTTAGTCATGGGTTCTTCGTGCTGAATATCTTTGTCTCTTGTGCAGTATGCTTTTAATATATTTTCACACAATGCACCGGTTCTTGAGAATGGGTATAATGAGGAAGAAATGAAAATGGTGAAGGAGACAAGAAAAATTTGGGTTAGTTTTTATGGTCCCATTGGTCTAAACAGCTTCCTATGAAGTCTGCATTACTCTGTCAAACTTTTCTTTCATTGTGATAATTTGAGCAAATATGCCTTCTAACTGTACGGTCCATTGCTAGAACGACAAGGATGTGAAAGTAACTGCGACTTGCATACGGGTTCCTGTGATGCGTGCGCATGCTGAAAGTGTCAATCTACAGTTTGAAAAGCCACTTGATGAGGTTGGTATTCTGCATATTATGTGCTAACTAGCATTAAAACTTCTCTGTTCGTGAAAATATGTTTGTTTCTTTTGTCTCTATTTGTGCTAAGTAAATTGGTTCTTGGAACCTGCCACTTTGTCATCTGGATAGGTGTTTTATTTGAATTTAACTATTTGTGAATGTGGGAGAAAAACGAATTGGTTATATTTATATTGTATAGTATAATATTGCAACTTCTGAGTTTGTGTGCTACTCTGAAGGATACTGCAAGAGAAATTTTGAGGGGAGCTCCTGGTGTTACCATTATTGATGACCGTGCTTCCAATCGCTTCCCTACGCCTCTGGAGGTATTTTGATTCATGCTCATCAATACCACCACGATACTCAATATACAAACTCGTTTGGTCTACACATTCGCCTATTCCAGGTGAGAGAAGTTCAAATGATTTTACTGACAAAGTAACCCTCTGCTTTTCAGGTATCAGATAAAGATGATGTAGCAGTGGGTAGAATTCGTCAGGACTTGTCCCTGGATGATAACCGAGGGTATGTATGATACTGTTCGACAGTTACAGTTGACAGAAACATTACCTCGTTGCGCAATACTTTTATGAAAATGGATAAGCAATTTAAGGATAATTATATTAAAACTAATCATCTGTACAATGGCAGGTTGGACATATTTGTCTGTGGTGATCAGATACGTAAAGGTGCCGCACTCAATGCTGTTCAGATTGCTGAAATGCTCCTGAAGTGATTATCCTCTTGTCTTCCTCTCCCCGTCCCTAGTTGCTCTGATCAATGCTGGACAGTACTCTGATTAGTTTGTGCTCAATTTTGGTCGCGTGTTCTGTATTCTGCCGTGCTAGTGCAATAATTGTGAGATGGGCTTGAGTTATCTGCTGTACACAAAAGTGGGCTCGTAAGTTTGGGGAATAATGCGCCATCCTTATTCAGCACTCTGGTTTATATCTTGTTCCGATTCGTCTAACACGCTTATAAAAAAAAACATCTAACACATCCACCAGTGCCGGGTTGGGTTCTGTGGACAACAGGGCCCAAAGTGTCCTACGGGATTTACACTTTCGTGTGCAAGAATAGGGTCTGATTTGTAACCTGATCAGGCCTTGTTTACTTCCAAAAGATTTTGTAAAATATGAATAGTATTACTTTTGTTTGTATTTGACAAATATTGTCCAATTATTATAGACTAACTAGGCTTAAAAGATTTATCTCGAAAATTACAGATAAACTGTATAATTAGTTATTTTTTTTATCTATATAGTGTTTTATGCATGTGGGGAATGTAAAAAAATTTGCAAAATATTTTAGAAAGTAAAGCCCTGTGGGCAGCTCTCTAGGGCAGGAAGCATCTGTTGCAGTTGTACTGAAAGGTGTGCAAGCCAACGATTAGAACATATAGTTGAGAGGGCCAGTTAGCCAGTGAACTTTTGTCTTCGGCCCCGTTTGGTTTCTTGTGCTAAAATTTAGGTCACTATCAGATTTATAATATTAAGTTAGTATTATTAGATTTATTATAGAATATATTTTTATAAAATACTTATTTTTGTGTCATAGATATTGATGTTCTTTTTTATAAACTCAAAGTTAAAAAAAAATCGATACAGATTCTAAAAATTGAAGCTTTCATAGCAGATAACTGGCAAAAGAGCAAGTTGTTTGCGCCCCTATCTTTTCATGTGTTGATTTTACTTCTTTTATCTTTCTACACAGGTTTTTATTGCATCTCAAGTTTTGCATCAACATACAGATGTTTGCATTGCCTATCCATTTGTATTTTTTTTTCGCAACTTTCATGTAACTATTTTAGGTGCTACCTCGTTTGGTACAGAGTCACCGTATAGGCCGGTAACGCAGGATATGTTTTCGCATCCATGCAAAGCATAGACCATTGCTCAATGTTGTATGCCTGATGTAGCTCCGCATGCCGATTATTCAGGCAAAAGTTTTAAACCTTATGTATGGTTGCCAACCAACAGTCTTGTTGGTAGGAACATCTCCATGAACTGTACTCGGCAGTTGATTTTTTTTACTGCTCACTGGTAATAGCAAAGGAGCAGCCAAGCAGGGAGGACGGTGGGATCAATCAACGATGGATCCCACTCTTGCCGTTCTGAGGTCTTTGTGTTCATGTCCAGCTGCACCGCAGCTAGTAATGAGCAAGCAAGGTCGGCAAAGACTTGAATTTCTTCGTTTCAGTGGGGCTGGTGGCGAGACCGACGCGTCGCAGTCAGTTAGCACTCGTAACTGAAGGACTGGAGGAGTGTGGTGGGGCCGATGCGTCTGCACCACCGACGCTCGTCTCATGCTTCAGTCATGCACTGAGCTAGGCTCACACAAATTAAAGCACACAAATTAAATTTTAATCACATTTCAGCACAATGGACTCTGAAAACTCTGTAGTAAGCACGATCTCTAGCATCTCATCTAGTAGCTGCCAAGGGTCTATCACAATAAATAATACACACCATTATTATATTATCACCTGGCCAAGCGGCCAGTGTACACAACACGAAATCATCTCCATGCATGCATGTCCTCTCTCATGCGCAACACAGTAGTAAGAGTAGTAACTAGTGAAAGCAGAAGCTTGAGAAAGCATGCAGAGTACCGGTAGCTAGGACACACAGATGTGTCTCATTCTCCAGACGTACACATGATCGACGCATGCACAGCCATCCGATCCAGAGTCACGGACGGTGCGGCATGCATGGTCTATGGACGGATGCTACGCATGGCAGCCAGCTGGAGCTGGTGACGGCGAGAGGCAGGCAGAGAGGGTCCGTGCCTCCGGAGGGAGGCATCTAAGGGCACTTGGGCCTGGTGCGGTTGCCGTGGCCGGTGGTCATGTCGCGGTAGCAGGGGCACTCGTCCTTGTGGCCCGCGGTGCCGGACGGCACGCAGTTGCAGCTGGCGCAGCAGATCCCGCAGTACTTGAGGCAGTCGTCGTGCCGGCTCGCCTTGGAGCACCTCACCCCGCACTTGCCGTCGCAGAACGCTGCACAAACAAATCCAAAGGAAGAAGAAGAAGAAGAAGAAGAAGAAGAAGCTCAATCGGTCAGCTCGGTCGTACGTGCGAATAGAATAGCCTGCCTGCCCAGCCAAGCGCAGCATCAGAAAACGGCATGTGAGAGAGATCATGGAGATGCTGGCGGGTTACCTGATCCAGCCATGGAGACACGGAGCGAAGGCGGCGCCAGGAGGAGGACGAGGAGGAGAGCAACGGTGGCGGCCGTCTCAAGCTTCATTCTGCCCACCTACACTACTACTGCCACTGCTGCTGCTGGTCGCTGCTTGGTGTGAGGTTTGGGAAAGCAGGGGCGGTGGCGATAAAGTGAGAGGGTGGTGGCGGCTTGGGGGTTTTGGGGGTGATTTATATGACGTCCTTGGCTTTTGCTCGGCGGTGATGTAGACTGTAGCTGTAGCTAGGGGAGGGTAGTTGGGGCGCTCTGGCCTCTGCCTCTGTGTATGTTGCCTTGCTGCCTTGCAGAGGTGAGCGTACGTACGCCATGAACGGACACGGACCCCATGTCCTGCTAGTGTTGGATTGATGAGATGTGAGCTGGCATCCAAAAGGCTGACCTTTCTTTAAGGGATCGGAGGTCATCATGAATACTACTGCACTGGTTAGGTCACATACATACATACCAACGTATACACGGTATACCAACGCTACATGGAGTATAGCTGTTCTTAGTCTCGACTACGTAATACGTAGTAAACGTAATCAGACAACTTTGGCAGCAGTAAATGGTGGACTAATAATGATGCAGCTGAAGATTGTAGGTGGGGTTATCTGGAGAAGACACCGGATTAACGTTTTGTGTATGCATGCTTGTTCAGCCTGAATTAACAAGACGACTGAGCAACTGCAAAAGCATAATAGTTGTTGTTTGCCCTCTCGCTCAGGCGGGCCTCCCCAGCTAGTGGCCAGGAAGCGATCAAAAGTACGAGACGGTCCATCACCGTGCTTCCCTCTTGCCTGGAGTGGCGTGTGGGGATCGGATGAGCATGTTAGCAATATCATGCATGCCTCTCCGATCGCCGTTTTCGTCAGATCAGCTGGGGGACCGGACAAGGGCGAGCCATCACTCATCCGGTGATACGGATCATGAGTGCCAAGTATGTATGTATGTGGAGGTGGGCGCGGGCGGCCAGTGCCACGTACGTGTCCCTCTCATGCACCTGGACGCGCCCTTCGTCGCAGACGGGTACAAATGTTGTCGATGGCGTACCCGACCTGACCACAGTCTGCTGGCACCGACTAGACGATCCGCACTGTCGTGCAGGAACGAAAACCACTTTGACTAGATAGCAGTCAGTCGCGATAACTAAGGCCTTGTTTACTTCCGAAAAGATTTTGAATTTCGGTACTGTAGCACTTCCGTTTGTTTGTGACAAATATTATTTAATTATGAACTAATTAGGATCAAAAGATTCGTCTCACGATTTCCAGCTAAACTGTATAATTAGTTTTTGCTTTCGTCTATATTTAATGCTTCATACATGTGCCACAAGATTCGATGTGACGGGGAATCTTAAAAACTTTTTGCTTTTTGAGGTGAACTAAACAAGGCCAGGGTTTCAAAGTCGATCGCGTGTACCGCGTCAACTGTTTCTTGTGCTACGGCGGCGCGCCGGGTGTCAAAATGCATGCGAACTGCCGGCTCTCACTCTCACTTTGCTCGTTGTTAACGCGGTCCAGTCCGATCTGAACATGCTCCTTGAGCGCGCTGCTGCTTCCCTTTAGCCGGGCAAGTGGAATTGATAGGCGTCTGTTGTCTGAATTCTTCATACACTAAAGGGAAGCAGCCTGGAACGTTCGCTAGTCACCAGCACGCGTGCTCACTCATCCTCCTAGAGATGTGGCGTGCAAGAGAGTCGCAGCCGCAGACACACCACGCGATGAGAGAGCACGAGGGAAGTGTAAAAGCGAAAGGAGAGCACGCCATTCTTACAAGGCAAGCAAGTAAACCACTGGTTTAATTTACTACTACAGCTGCTCTTCAAACCACTGGTTTACTACTACAGAACGGAAGCATCTTTGCCTCAGGATACGTTCGAGGTCGATACGTCCGCGGGGTTCAACTGCCCCGGCGTCAGAGCGCCTTTTGTCTGTCACACATGTAACGGCGCTCTTTTTGACACCATCCGTCTGGAACGCACAACACAACACAACCCGCCCGCACGCACGCACTTTGCGGTTGTGCTGCTCTGGTTTCCCGCTGCTCGTGTTCGGTTCGGCCCGCTTGGACGGCAGCGGCCGCACATGCGCGCGAACGAATAATCGTCTCGTCTTCGCCACGGCGGCGTGCGGTAGAGCCAGAGCACGTACGGATAGGCGCGAGCACAGATAAGAAACACAGGCGCGGGGGGGTAGGCGCGTCGGCTTTGTTTGGCGATCCCGCGGCGCGGCCGGGCATGATGGAGGACGCGATCGCGACGGGCCATGGTGATTGCTGATTGACGATTGCCGAGACCCCTCACTCCCTCAGTGTGGGAGCCGCGTTCGCTCGGGTGGCAGACGGCGAAGCACGCGGTTTCGTTCGTCCAAATGTCTTGTGGCAGTGTCTGATGCTGTTGCTGGGAGCTAGTAGTACACAGCAGCGCCAAGCAGCCTATCATCGGCTGGGGCACGCGAGCGCACCAGGCGCGGGGTGCGTGAAGGTGAAGCCCTCAAAACCACACGTAACAAGGCGGCGGTGCAGATTTTCAGACACGACTGTGGATTTGTGGTGCTGGTGTACCATAGTTCGCGACGTGGCGTAGGTGGTGTGTGTGGTCGTGGTCGAGTTCCACGAAGACTTACATGCCTACGACTACGAGGAACGTGAACGAACAACGAAGCCACAACACGTCCCTGCCTCGAACCGACGAAATTTGTCTGCGCTAAGATCAACTATTGCGCTCAATGCATGTTTCATGAGAGTGTCATGCACATTAAATAGGATGTTACATAAGCAAAACTGCTGACTTGGTAGGGTCGTTAAATGAAGGAGTTTCATCGGATGAGAGAGAAGTTTCATCTCTATGAAACTTCTATTTTTATAGTCTTGGTAGCTGTGTGCATTGACACTCTGCACTCTGCTACCTAGTTTCTGCACTCTGCTGCCTCGCGTCGCGTAGGCCGAAATGGATAAGCATTTAGACTTTGGACCCGATAGTATTTCAGGGCTGGACCCAGTGTTGGCCCAGGTAAAAATAGGCCTACGTAACCAGCTTAGGCTCAGGCAACGACAATGCTGTTTAATTCATTCACTCTACTAATAAGTTGATAGCTCACCAGATAAATCAGAATGAAACAACCAATTACCAATCCATGTCGAATGAGAAATCGCACGACAATATCCTTATATACCCATTGCAAGGACAAGGACTAATCTGCCAATGTTGACTGGGCAATGCTTAAACAACAGCAGAACACATTACTTCCCACAGCACAGGCTAACTGCATACGAGCTGAAGGCTACTAGGAACAACCAGTCATTTATTATATAACTACCACCAGACCACCACGAAGGGCGCACACACTAACATCGTCTGCAAGAGCTACAGCATTCTACTAAGTCGAGCTAACTCAGGGTCTGAGTCTACCAAAAACCAACCCACGCACTGTCAAGATCACAAGTGACCATCCATAGGCCAACTCAACTCCTGGGAGTGCCTTCTCACTTCACAAAGTGAGGGTTGAGAAGCTTGGCGATCTCAAGGAATCCAACTCGCTCCCGCCCAGCAAACAGGACCTTCAACTTCTCATCACAGATGACCACCTTTTTGTCAGAAGGATCCTGAAAGCAAGGGCAAAAGTGTTAGACAAGGCAACACACAAAGTATAGTTAAATAGAGAGATATCATCTTTACCGTGATCAGCAGATAAGGTACAGTGAAAATTAGAATGCAGATGGTAAAATGGACTTTGATAAAAGCATGAATCATGAGCAATGCATCTTTTTATAAGGCGTATTAGGATAGGAGTTGAGAAAGTCGTTGGTATGCTTTGATCATTAATTTATCGTATATATATTACCAGTTACTCTAAACCAACATCTTACTAAATGCATGCGAAAATGAATGAATGTACTGAATTATTGATGCACCTTTTGTGCACTAGACAAAGACATACTTGTATTTTTCACTAATTGATAGTAAAAAAGATCACAATGTTTGACCTTTTCTAATTCTAATACACCCTACATCCTTTGTTCATATCCCAATTTTTTTTAGGATATTTGGGGAGCAGGTAATCCTTGATTAATGAGGAGATGAACCTCAGATCGTTCAATCATCATAATTAGCACATTACCAAGGTTAACAACTTTATCATAATACTAAATCCAAAGTCCAAGCATGCTTCCAAGGACTTGGATTATAAGCAGTGTGTTACATGTGCCAACTCATCGCAATTGACAACCCAAAACAACAAACACCTGTATCAATCAAACTCAAGATATAGAATTGGGAAGATCTTTCAAACAGTAGATGATGCAGGCAAATTGAATTTTAACAGCATAAAAACTAGAAATCATATTCTGTTGAACAAACATATCAAAGAAAAGTATAAGACAATCCTATCTCTGTCACAACCAGCAACACCCGCAAATCATAACATCACCCACAACACATCATATTAAATGCTACACTATGGGCCTGTTTGGATACAAGAGCTAATTGCTAGCTTGCTAAAAATTAGTCCTAGTGCATCCAAACAGGAGGGCTAGTAGGTGGGCTAATTTTTTAGCCAAGTCTTGAACTAATTGTTAGAGCAACTCCAACAGCTTTGCTATTCTTATTATGGAGGCTTTTTAGAACTTTTATAGTAGAAAAATAGGCTCCAACAGATGTGCTATTTGGTTTTGTAAAATAGAAAATTTGTTATCCCTTGATTTTTGTTGGCCATATATAGCCAACCACTGGCACTAGCTATCTGATAGCAAGACTGTTGTAAACCTCTTCTTTTTTAAAGAAGTTATCTATTTTATAAAATGGCTAAACATTAGAATTTGGCTATTAATTTTAGCCAAGCTCTTGGAGATGCTCTTAGCCAACTAGCTAGCAAATATCAGCTAGTTTTTAGCCTAACTAGTAACTAGCCCTAGCTCATCCGAACAGGCTCCATCTAAGGGCATGTTTGGATATACATGGCTCATTACTAGCTGGGCTAAAAATGAGCACAGATTAGCTATGGTTGTCTAGCAAGTTGGCTAACTACTAGTTGAACACTTGGCTAAAAAATTAGCCACCTATTAGCTCTCCTGTTTGGATGCACTAGAGCTAATTTTTAGCTAGCTAGTGATTATTAGCCCTTGTATCCAAACAGCCCTAAGACTACACACTCAAATATCATGTACTGTGGACTTGATTACAATGTCTTCAGAGTTTGTATGAAAAATGACATGTACAGGCTTCTCATTTACTTCATCGATGATCCATTGAGAGAAAACCAGTCATGATCAATTGAGAGAAAACCAGTCACAGTGCAATTAGTTTGATTGCACAAACCCTAATTTATTTTTTAAAAGAAAACAAACCCTAATTTATGCAGTGACTATTGGCAGAATCCTAACTGATGCACCATTGACCAATGTTAGAATCCTACAATGACTATTGGTGGAATGATACACCACATCAACTAAAATTTGGTGCCTTTCAGGGTAAAACGGTCACATCAATTCCTGCTTGGCGCTATTAAACATCTTCAGCATGCATCCAAACAAGCTATACCAACCACAATGTACAGATACAGCGTAAGTAAGCAAGGGTTTTTGCTCGGGACCTGGAGGTTATGCTCCTTGATGTAGGCCCAGAGGCGCTTGAGGGCCTCGGTGCGGGGGATAACCGGTTCGCCCACGATTGCCTGCAGCGCCGGCGACACGGGCTTCGGCTGGGTGATGCCGGTCGCCCTCTTCTTCTTCGGGGCCGTCTCCGCCGCGGCCGGGGACTTGGACGAGGCGGCCGCCGCGCGCACGACGAGTGCGGCTGCCGCGCGGCGCGGCGGAGCGAAGGAGGCGGCGGCCGGGAGGCGCGGAGCTGGGAGCGGGGAGAAGGAGAGCGACGCGGCGGTGAGCATGGAGGAGGCGGCCGCCATTTTTGGGCTCGGTTCTGTGGTCGGACCCCTGGGGCGGCTTGGGTTCGGATAATGGCAATGGGGGAACGAGAACGAGGGTTTTGGGGTTTTGGCCTTTTGGAGATGGGTCTGTGAAATAGTGTGTGGAAGCTTCTAGGCTGTAGCCTTGTAGGCTCACTGGCTCAGGGAATAAGAAGAGATGCCCAGTATTAGAGTCCGTCTTCCCGTTTGGAAGACGTATTCCGATGAGGAGCGTTTAAAACCACTGTACATTATCAAAACAGAAGGCGTAATTACGCAGCGAACGACCTGAACAGTCCGTTCCACTAAACAGTACGAAGAGATATTTGAACAGTCCGTTCCACATCACGAACAATGAAGAATTTCAACGATTCCAGGTAGAGGTAATCTTGTCACTATACATAAAGTAAAGAAGTTTCCGACAAAAGGCATTGCTAAATGAAATAAGGAGCATCTCATCCGTTGCAAAGAGTATATATTCTCAGGTCACAACCTAACTTCCAGATCGTAAGCAGAGCATATATTCTTTGGTCTCCACTAACCTCCAGTTCGTCATCAACTATTTCAAGACACCCCTGTATTACAGATCTCTTAAATTAATTCCGATCCAATGGACGGGCTTACTGCTGTCTGCTGGTTAAGCATAATCAGACAAAAATAAACAAGAAAATGCTGTGATCAACCAATTATCTACGTAGTTCGGGACCAAATGATATTCTCCGGCACCAAAATGCTACGCACCCCACGCTATCTATGTACATCTCCGAGTTCTTCCGATGGCAATAACACTGCAGCGAGTCGTTCCCCTGCTCTGCGACTCCACCGTTCACCAGCAAGAGAGAGCCTAACTTGCAAGACAACCCAACATTCCTCTACCCAGAGTTCAGCACTTATAAGCGTGCAAGGGCTCTGCTGACTGGTGGGTGTTGGAGGAGTAGATGTCGACGGGCGCACTGGTGCAGTTGCTGCTCGAATCGATGACCCTGGTGTGGCGGCGCTCGCGGTGGCGATCAAGGTAGACCACAACGACGCTGATGTCATCGTGGAAATGCCGCCTCACTCCCCTGTCGATCGTCCTCAGGTCACGGTACCTGACCTCTCTCTTCCTGGTTGCTTCCTTCAAGGCAGCCTTCACCAATCTGTTGGCTATCCCCTGAAAAAGTTTGTGAAGACGGAATTAGTTAGACTGCAAACGATTTAAGCATAGACAAACCATATAATGAAATGACCAGTGAGGATCACTTACTGTTCTTGGATTCTTGAAGACAATTTGCACCGCATCATCGTCGCTGAGGTGCTCCCAAAGACCATCCGAAGCAAATATCAGAAATAGGTCATTTGGTTTCAGCTTGCGTACTTGAACTGATGGTTCAGCACTAAGAGCTGGCCTCTTCAATGGAATAGGGGCGCCAACTTGCCGAAACAAGGGGTCCAAGCTATACTCTGGTTTCTTCAGATAAAAATCGCCAATGGATCTTGACACCTGACATTACAACATTCACATGTTAGCTTACTTCTAAAACGTCACTTTCACATTCACCAGTGTTGACCACTTGCCAAGGACAATGGTTCACCAAGAAATATAAGCAGCTTGCAACTCAGATGCGGACCATGTGCAGAAGTTGCAAGATCAGGATGCTAAGCTAGTTGTAATAACTGAAAAGATATTTGGAGAATATCGATTGGAAGATATGATACATAAGTTGATCAAACAATGTGTGAAATTCATAAGCTAGGTCAGATATATAAAGTAGTTCACGTGCAGGTTACTGTCCCAGGACCAGGATACTATGCTAAGTTGTACACTAACTAAAGTCCGAAAAGATATTTAGCATAATAGTGATATCAAGATATGAAAAGTCAAAAGGTGGAGTGTTCTTTCTTGGAGTGGTTAGAAAAAATCGTCAGTATGATCGAACAGCATTTAACTAGTAAAACCTTTGATGGAGACTTTTCCATTGTGTTAGTTCCATCATAGCATAGATCATCAAAAGCATAGCAATCTACGCAAAGTTAGCAGAACAGGCATAAGAAAAGGAGAAAATTGTATGACTTGAAGCTTGATTCCAAATCTCTGGTCCCCTGGCTCACGCTAGGGCATAATTTATTGACACTGGAGCACAAATCAGGGAACTAACAGTATAATATAATTTTGTTACAGACTTATAATGCCACCATGTAATATGTTAGTAACTCGCAAACAAACTACTCCAAATTCTAACACAGACACACCAAGGAGCAACCAAAGAAAGATATTTCCCCCCAAATTCCACAACAGGCGCACCAAATCAATCAAATGAGACGGCTAACTGATCGCGTTCTCACCTGAATTATCCCCTTCACCCTCCACGCCCCTCTGGCGTGCACCACGATCTGCGCGTCGTCGGGGTTGAGCGCGGTGAGCTCCCGCCGCACCTCCTCGGACGCCGCGTTGTGCTCGGTGGACAGCCGTTCGGCGACGGCCACCCCACCGCCGACCACTCGACGGCCGAGCACGGCGCGGGAGTCCCCGGCGTTGGCCACGTACAGCGTGTCCCCGGAGATGGCCCCGAGCAGGCAGCATGAGCCCACAGCAGCCAGCCGCGGCCGCTTCGTCCACTCCTGCCTCACCTGCTTATGGAACTCCTCCTCGGCCGCGCCGAACGCGCTCCGAATCGCCTCCGCGCTCATGCCCCCTTGCTCCCTCGCGAAGCCTGCCACATGAAACTCTCAGAATCAGCGAGGAACGATCAAAAGCCCAGAAAGGAGAAGGCGGATACCAGTAAACAGCAATCAAACGCACGTTGGACATGGGGGAAGAGTCGGGATCGGAGGAACCGGGATGCGTCCGCCCCGCCGTGTCCGTCGTAGACGCCGACGAGGGTGGCGGCCGGGGAGGCCAGCACCTGCGCCTGGTCCTCCATGGTCACGTTGGCCTGCGCCGCGGCCATCGAGAACTCCCCCGCCGCGTGCGGCCGCAGTTCCGTCTGCCACAGCATCCCGTCCGCCGCCGCGGCGCCCGGCGGCCAGTGACCGCAGCACCTCGCCACCGCCCTCAACATCTCTCCTCAGCGCAGCCGTAAAACAAAATCCGACCTTTCCTCTCTCTTTCTCTCTGTCAACACCCACCAGCGCGCACGAAGACGACTATCGCCTGCTTGTTCTTGGCTTCCCTTCCCCCGCTCCCCGTGTGTACTCGAATGGGCTGGTTGGAATCAGGAATGGGGAATCGTTTGGCGGTGGGGTTAGGTTAAGTAGCAGCTCACGACGCTTTGGTGCGGCGAAAGCGCGTGTGGGGTGGTGACGGGTGGGGGGAGAATAGGCGCCGAGTCTACGGTGGTTATCCCGTGAGGTGTCGCTTTATAGGATTGGTTGATTTGACTTGCCGTTCTTGTTTTTTTTTCCCTTAACCGTGTCCGGTTTACAGGTTCCGGAGACCGTTTGTTTGGTGATAGGTTGTTGCATCTATCGCTGTAAGAGTAACTTCATGCAGTTTTCTATGTGACTGCGTGTACGTGACTAGGCACACTGATCCGGTACAAGAACAAGACCACGGTAGCTTCATTTCCCTATCCTAAACGTCAAACTCCGTGACACATCGACCATGTATATAAGTACTCGTACTTCTTCTTTATAAAAATCATCTAGTTGCTATACTTTACTAGTTACCACATGCACATGTGTAACACTGCGTGAGATATGGACTACGAAAGAGCCTTTTGGTAGCTAGCACCCAAGTGTGTCAATTGGAAATGAGAGGAAATCCAATACTTTGTCGATCATGTTCTTTTTCTTTAACCGTGTAGCATGAGGTTCATGTATTCAAAGTCTGCGATCATTAAGAACTTTAGCATGGGCCTCTATATGGACAACCTGTGGAAACAACTTTGACAGTGTACATATGCTAATTTTTTATTAATATGAAAATATAGTCTTCGTTCAATTTAATTAAGGATCATAACAGTATAGTGCATGCCAGCATTTACAATCCATAATCAACAGACTTTTTATTTTTGGCCAAACTCCAACTAATGTAAACGGGCTCTACAAATATGTATCTCAGTGTGAGTTTCATTTGCATTTAGTACCTATGACATGTCAGCAAAAATGATAACTTGACAGGTTAATTATGAAGAAAGATATATGGATCTAGTTTCATCTAGATGAAACCCGTTGACATGGTTATCAACACAAATTCTGATGTGACAGTCTTAATAACTGTAATATGGAATTCTTAACTGAGACTAACCTAATCGTTGACAATGAGTATCTAATTCATGTCTTCGGTTGTTCGGAGCACAAGGACACATCCTGATGAATGCATGGCCGGCATTTGTTCTTTCAATGTTAATTTTCTTTTTGAATTAATACGTACGATCTAAACTTGCATTAAACGATTTTGTAACGTACATGGTTTGAAAAGCGAAAATTATAGTAGCTAGCATATGTGCTACAATGATCTGGCGATCAGGCGATACGGCAACAATGGCGGGCGGACGGTACCACGTTGTTGAACAAAAAATACGGTGAATGATTTCTAACCCGCCGTACTGTAGTCTGTTACGAACAGCCATACTCCGTGTGCAAAAGCTGTGTGGTGGCAGCGGTGGACACATGCTCCACGGGAACCGGAGGACTTTGCGATGCATTTTTTTTTTTTGCGCGATTCCTTTGCGATGCATACATGGCAGCTCTCTGCGTACGTACGAGCACGGCCACAGCCACAAATTAACACGATGCATGTCAGGTGGAGTAGACCACGATTCACACGAGAGGAGTAGTGTACCAGTACCGCACCTGCCGGCCGGCTTTGCTAGCCTGGCACGGCTGCAATAAACAAACAAACCGCCCGGGCGGGCTCGGCTGGTCTTCCAGAAAAACTGGCGAGTGGAGTGATCGTCAGTTGTGACGGTGATAAGCGGACTTTGTTGCGCCGCGCCCGTTGATAGCTGGTGGGTCGGCGGCAGATAGTAGCCGTATCCGGGTTCCAGGTGCGGACGCCGAGGAGGGCCGGCCGGCAGTTGCCGACTTGCTGTACTCCTACAGTAGATGCGCGCCGATGCTTCCAGAAAAAGGCAAAGCGGCAGCAGAAAGATCTCTCAAAGCTGACGCGACGCGTGGGGGTGTTGCTGTTGCTGCCACGTGACGGCGGGCGGGCGGCCAGCCAGTGGGGCTCCATCCAACCGACCCGCGTTCCGACTCCCGCGCGACTCGGCAGTTTCACAGGACTTGTTTCGTTACGAAAAAGTTTTAGGAAATCGACACCGTAGCACTTTCGTTTGTATTTGACAAATCTATACCTACTACTAAATTGTGAAAATTTCAGTCTGCCTAAAAGTTTTCTGCCTGCCTCCGTCTGTCTCGGCCCAACTCCGTCCGGAACCGGTGGAAGAGCCAATCTGAAATCAAATAGTTTTTCTCAGATCTCCCAATATAAAATCAAATAGGTTTTCTCAGATCTCCCAATATAACATCAAATAGGTTTTCTCAGATCTTCAAGATTTTCTCAAGTTAGGCGCGGGCAGGGACATACCTCA
>Ga0182004_10000145_pt1 | contig 32697 bp, 24 predicted proteins | sample Sormic07211540_1_FD_120479 | JGI IMG/M metagenome (GOLD analysis project Ga0182004, IMG submission 120479) | Endophyte microbial communities from Sorghum bicolor roots, Mead, Nebraska, USA - 072115-40_1 MetaG | ecosystem: Host-associated > Plants > Roots > Unclassified | place: USA: Nebraska...
TGAATCTTCTTCGTGAAAAACTTTCTTTCTATGTAACACACTCAACGTGAAAACACCTCTATAGTTGGTGAAAAGAAAAATTCTGCGACACTGTAGCACTTTCGTTTGTTTGTGGTAATTATTGTCCAATCGTGGACTAACTAGGCTCAAAAGATTCGTCTCGTACATTACGACCAAACTGTGTAATTAGTTTTTATTTTCGTCTATATTTAATACTCTATGTATGTGTCTAGAAATTTGATGTGATGGAGAATCTTGAAAAATTTTGCATTTTGTGGTGGAAGTAAACAAAGCCTAAGTCTATTTATGGACTCATGGATGAATCTTCTTCGTGAAGAACTTTCTTTCTATGTAACACACTCAACGTGAAAAAAAAAAAAAAATCTATTCTATGCAATGTAGATACTTTTATGTTCGATTTATCTCCTACACTGGAGCTATTCATATGTTATGCTATACAATATCGCAAAGCCCAAAAGCTGTAAGCTCAAAATTATGGACCATCAGTCCATCACTTCATTTTCAGGGTAAAAGCGCCTCGCACACTAAGGGCTTGTTTAGTTGTGAAAATTTTTTAGATTTCGCTACTGTAATATTTTTGTTTTTATTTGGTAAACATTATCTAATCATAAAGTAATTATATTTAAAAGATTCGTCTCGCGATTTACAGACAAACTGTGCAATTAGTTTTTGTTTTTATTTATATTTAATGCTCCATACATATGCCGTAAGATTTGATGTGATAGAGAATCTTGAAAAGTTTTTGGTTTTTAGTGGAAACTAAACAAGACCTAAACATCCAAAAAAAGTCTGATAATTGACTAATAATTACTGTAATACTAGCATAATCCAAGACCATGAGCATCAAATAGTCACGGCCCATCGAACACAGTATACAGCATAGTGCTACTAGACTCTGCGTCACGACCACTTCATCGAAAGTGCCCTCTACGTTTGAATTTATTAGCACTATTTTTCAATCATAAAAATATTTTTTTTACAACAAATTAGTATGAGTAACAGTCATGAAAGTTTTGTCCTGTTCACTTAGGCTATTTTTAGTGAGAGTTCCATGACTCAGTTTTTAACACATCAATATTTTGAAAACGGAAGAGTTTTCATTCACATAAAACTCTCTCTGCTCCCATAAAATTTTTATCAACTATCTCTTCATTAATATAGTGCCACATAAGCATATTTAGGGTGTGTTTGACATTACTCCATAAACTCCGCTCCACGAACTCCACCATAGAGCATCTTCACAAAAACTGGAGTAGCTCCACGTTTTTCAGCTCGGTGTTTGATACTGCTCTGCTTCATGTTTTTCAGCTCCGCTCCATATTTTTTAGATAAACAGTTTCTGCTCCACACACTTACTTCAAGGAAAAAGAGTGGAGCTGTGAGAGCACCTAAAGAGGTACTCCACAAACTCCAGTTTTTTGTGGAGCTGCTCTATGGTGGAGTTTGTGGAGCAGTCTCAAACAACCCCTTAATGTCCATAAAACTCTAATGAAACTCCATTAAAACTGGTCTTATGAGACATTGCGTCCTAAATCCCGATAAGGTCAGTCTCAATGCATAGTTTCATAACAGAGTTATCAAGATTATAAATTAGTTAACCGAGCTATATGAGTTTTATAGGGATGAAACTTCTCTCTCATTTGATGGAACTTCTTCATTTAATGATCCTACCAAGTCAGCAATTTTACTTATGTGATATCATATTTAATGTATATGACACTCTTATTAAACATGCATCAAGACTACCTAATAATATGCCACCCCTTTTATACTCTGTCATGACACTATGGATGCGTAGCACGGTAGTTTCCAGAATTCCAGCACTGCATTCCTGCATTCCGGCTAATGCGCAACCCACGCTAGTTCATCATGAAAACCAAAAATTCCCCGTCACATCGAATCTTGTGGCACATGCATGAAACATTAAATATAGATGAAAATAAAAACTAATTATATAGTTTAGCTGTAAATCACGAGACGAATCTTTTGATCCTAGTTAGTTTATGATTGGATAATATTTGTCACAAACAAACGAAAGTGCTATAGTACCGAAAAATTTTCACTTTTCAGAACTAAACAAGGCTCCAATCATATTTCTACTTCTGTTTGCCTTCAGATCCAAGCCTCCCCGTTTCCCCCCGCCTTTCGCGAGCTCAGGGGCACCGTGTTTCTTACTCCTGCCTGCAATGCTCGTATTGTTTAGTTCTAAAAATATTTTGGATTTTAATACTGTAATATTTTTATTTTTATTTAACAAATATTATCTAATTATAAATTAACTAGGTTTAAAAAATTCATCTCATAATTCACAAACAAATTATATAATTAGTTTTTATTTTCGTCTATATTTAATGGTCCATATATATACTGCAAGATTCGATATAACGGTAATCTTGAAAAAATTTTGGTTTTGGTTAAACTAAGGCCTTGTCTACTTCCAAAAAATTTTGCAAAATAGGAATAGTAGCACTTTCGTTTGTATTTGACAAATATTGTTCAATTATGGACTAACTAGGCTCAAAAGATTCGTCTCGTCAATTCCGACCAAACTATGCAATTAGTTTTTATTTTTATCTATATTTAATACTCCATGCATACGTCTAAAGATTCGGGCCTTGTTTAGTTCCCAAAAAAATTTGCAAAATTTTTCAGATTCCCCGTCACATCGAATCTTTAAACGTATGCATGAAGTATTAAATATAGATAAAAATAAAAACTAATTGCACAGTTTGGTCGGAATTGACGAGATGAATCTTTTAAGCCTAGTTAGTCCATGATTGGACAATATTTGTCAAATACAAACGAAAGTGCTACAGTGTCGATTTTTCAAAAATTTTTGGAACTAAACAAGGCCTCGATGTGACAGAAAATCTGAAAAATTTTGTAAAATTTTGGAGAACTAAACAAGGTCTAAACAAGGCCTAATGTGTGTACCGCGTGCGTACTATGTGCCGAACTGCCGAAGCCCCGCGCGGCACCGCACGAGCACTCGTGAGCACACATTATTATTGCGTGCTCCACCAACAGCAGGAAACGTGGCACACCCTTCTCCGAGAAGGCGCGCGCCGCACCGTCACGTCACCGCCGTCTCTCCCCGCCGCGCTCGGGCGCGCGCCCGCCACGCCGCCACGGCACCGCGTCCGCGTGCGTGCCGGCCCATATATCTCTATCCATCCACTGGCCAGTCCCCATCCGCCTCCAAACCCACGACCCACTACTCCACCAGCCCACCGCCACCGCGCACCGCTAGTCCGCGACGCCAGCGCCCCCAGCCTCGCTCCCTCACTCCTCCCGCGCTCCCCACCGTGCCGCCACAAGCGACGCGACGCCGCGACACGCAGGGGAGAGGGAAATGGCCACGGCCGCGACTGCCACCGGCACCGCGGGGAGCAGAGCAGCCGCGCTGCCGCTGCTGCTGCTGCTTCTCTCGTTGGCGCTGCCGCTGCGGGCCTACGGCGCGGGCGGCGACTGCCACTTCCCGGCCGTGTTCAACTTCGGCGACTCCAACTCGGACACGGGCGGGCTGTCGTCGCTCTTCGGCGCCGCGCCGCCGCCCAACGGCAGGACCTTCTTCGGCATGCCCGCCGGCCGCTACTGCGACGGTCGCCTCGTCATCGACTTCATCGGTACGTGCACGCTCGTTCTCGTACGTCTCGCCTGCCCCCGAACCACTCGGCCGATGAACCCGCCGCCATGGACATGGTCTGCGCGGGGATTTTACTGTTCACTTTTCACCTGCTCTCACTCATGGTCATGGGGCTCATGGCTATGATTGCACTGCGCGTCGGGGGCCCATCGATCGACACAACCAAAACCGCCTTCACTTGCCGGGACCAATGAATGCAGCGTTAATTCGTCCTGCCTTTCGTCCAGCGACGAAGATAGGCCTGGTTTAGTTCAAATTTTTTTACAAAATAAGAATAATAGTACTTTTGTTTGTATTTGATAAATATGACTAACTAGTTTAAAAGTTTTGTTTCGCAAATTACAGGTAAACTGTATACTTAGTTATTTTTTATCTATATTTAATATTTCATGTATATGTTTCAAGATTTGATGTGACGAGAAATTTAAGAAATTTTATAAAATATTTTGGGAAATAAACAAAGCCTAAGTTAGGTGAAAAAGCAGCAGTAAAACAACGACTCTAGCACACAGTACGTAATACGTACGACGTAATTTTTTCGTTATCAAATTACCATCTGTTTCTCACTTCGTCTCGGCTGGAACGCAACGAGGAGAGCCGAACCGAGCAAGCAGAAGCAGACGGTTTGCTTCATCAGGATCTCTGAAACGACAAGCCAAACCAGCCAACCCCGAGTTCCTGACACGAGACCGTGACCCCTGAAACACCGGTTTCAGGCCATGTGCCGGACGAGCATGGGCTCCATTCGAGCTCGACCGGCCCGTGCGCGTGCGGGCGTGTCTCCAGCTCCAGGGCAACCATGATGCGCGTCCCCGTCTCCGTCCAGCACGTGAGCACGCGTGTGATTATTTTGAGCTGCCTGCCGACACGATCTTGGTTTTATTCCAAACAATCCGACAAAAATTTCAGTGGCTTGCGCAAAGCATCTTTGCATAATAGGCCGGCACTGCCCATGCTGTTGGGAGATACGCCCAATGGAGACCGCCCTGTTGGTCTGCCAATGCGGATGCCCATTTTACTTTTAGAGCAAGACCAATAATACATTATACAGCCGGCGTGCTGTTATATAGTAGTGAGTTTTTCACTACATAATATGTACTGTAGCTCATTTGTCTCTCTCGAAGATTCTTGATTTTTTGTCTAAGTCGACTTTAAGCTTATAGCCCGTTTTTCCTTTCTTTTTCATCTCAGCATTTAGTCAGCTTTGAGCTTGTCATTATACTTGCTCTTAGCCTTTTATTTTAGACGAACTCCTTTAGCCTTTTAGGATGATGCTGATACGGGAAGGACAGATACAAGCATTAGCCTATTCTGGTAGGTACGTGAAAATATAGTGGGGGCAAAGAGGCATGAGGAGGGAACAATCAGGGATCAGATTTGGGTGGCAGTGGAGGAATATTTTATCAAATATGGATGCTTCACTTTATAGATTGTGACCACAGTGGAAGGATAAAGGGTGACACTAACTTTTTCTTAACTTGTCCTTTGGTAATTTTAAGGGTAGATATAACACTAGAATCTGAACAGCACACGGTAGGAAGTGATACAAAATACATGCATGCGGTCCTGTTCGAAATGCAGGAATTCAGTAAGAAACTGAATACACAAGAATTGGGGCTTCAACTTGTATGAAACTACCTTGTGCTACATTCCTACTCAATTTTCTGATGGCTTCACTGTTTTTGGCCAAATTCATGCACCTACAATTTTTATTTTGCACTGAACGAAAACTGGTAGCAAAAATGTCTCCTGTCACTGGACTGCTAACTGGAATGTACTCTTCAGTGATTCTTCAGTGATCAACACAGTTTTGCCATAGACTAGTGCCAACACAGTTATTCTTCAGTGATCAAATGACAAAATGGCGCTTCTTAATGTACTCTTTTATCTCCTTTTCCCCCGAACTGCAGCTGAAAGCCTGGGACTAACTCACCTCAGCGCGTACCTGAACTCAATTGGAAGCAACTTCACACAGGGAGCCAATTTTGCAACAGCTGGTTCGTCAATCAGAAGACAGAATACATCTCTGTTCGTCTCAGGCTTCAGCCCCATTTCCTTGGACGTGCAGTTCTGGGAGTTTGAACAATTCATCAACAGAAGCCAACTCGTCTACAACAACAAAGGTGACAACAGAAACCCCAAAACCATCTCTATCAGTATTCAGTACCACACCAAGCTCGATAGTATTTATGTTTTACTCCATTAATTTTTTTTATTTTAAACCCCTTTTATCTTTTACATGTAGGCGGTATCTACAGGCAGATCCTACCAAGGGCAGAGTACTTCTCCCAGGCACTTTACACCTTCGACATCGGTCAAAATGACATCACCTCGGGCTACTTTGTTAACAATAGCACTGAAGAAGTCGAAGCCATAATCCCTGATCTCATGGAGAGGCTCACATCTATAATCCAGGTGCTCTTTGACAGAGCAGCATCAAGTTGCTATTTGAAAGATGTAGCGCGCACACACCGTTCCATGGATGGTCTGCTCATTAGCTGAATATATGCAACTTCGCAGAGCGTGTACGCGCGTGGAGGAAGGTATTTCTGGATCCACAACACAGGGCCGCTCGGCTGCCTGCCCTACGCGCTGCTGCACCGCCCTGACCTCGCCACTCCAGCGGACGGCACCGGCTGCTCCGTCACGTACAACAAGGTCGCGCAGCTCTTCAACCTCAGGCTCAAGGAGACCGTGGCGAGCCTCCGGAAGACGCACCCTGACGCCGCGTTCACCTACGTCGACGTCTACACCGCCAAGTACAAGCTCATCAGCCAAGCCAAGAAGCTCGGTAAGGCGCTCAAGTTGGTGTTGTCTGCAATGCAAGCTCTGAACATTTCCACGCGCGCGGGAGCTCATGTTTGTATTGTCTGTGATGCAGGCTTCGATGACCCTCTGCTGACCTGCTGCGGGTACGGCGGCGGCCGGTACAACTTAGACCTGAGCATCGGCTGCGGCGGGAAGATGCAGGTGAACGGGACGTCGGTGGTGGTGGGGAACTCGTGCGAGGACCCCTCCAAGAGGGTGAGCTGGGACGGCGTGCACTTCACCGAGGCCGCCAACAAGTTCGTGTTCGACCAGATCGTCGCCGGCGTGCTCTCTGACCCGCCCGTGGCGCTGAGGCAGGCGTGCCATAGCAGAGGGCAATGAACCGGCCGTGTGTCGCTCGTCGGGATGACTACGCTGCAGCTGCTGCTGCGGCTGCTTCTCGCTGTGTAACTTTGCAAGTGTAAATCGAAGGAGCAAGCATGCTCGACAGCTCGAGGATGTAATAAGGGACATGCAAATCAGAGCAGAGATCGAAGAGCAATGCTGTCTGCCTGTCCATTAGTGGAGGACGTGACCACGAAAAACTATAACTAAAAGTATTATTCACTGATTTTTTATAAGAAAAAAATAATACTGGCTAATAGAAAAAATATGGTTTATAAGCGAAACAAACAGAGCCAAATAGCATGCATTGTGAAGTATTCTGTTGAAATATTGATCATCACAGGCGCCATTGCACCGGTATAAAATATGAGCAAACAAAATGTGGCCCGGTTCTTAATATAAAGATGTGTAAATATTTTATGTGATCGAGAAAAAAATATGGCCTGGTTGGTTTCGCTGATAAGTCAAGCTGAAAACTACTATTCACTGATAAGCTGATTAGATAAAGCATTTTGAGTGCTGCTTACGTTTGGCTAATAAATCATGACTAAAAGTATTTTTTGCTAATTTGTTATATGAGAAAAACACTACCGAATGTTGACAGATTCGGCAAACAATCTCAAGTGAATAAGCAGAGATTTCTCTCATGACAGACTAAACATCCATACACATGAAATTCATGATAGGTTCTTAATGATGAAAATTTAGCGTTATATTTGTGATTTTTTTTGTTTTTATTTTTTCGATTGTTCTATTTTCCTTTTGTACTTTGTGTTTCTTAGAGGGTGTTAGTTTGGGCTGCTAAAGTTTAGCTGGCTAATTTTAGTCCTATTTAGTTATTTTTTACCTGAACACTGTGACTAAATAAGACTAAATGAGTATTTAGCCAATTAGTCACCAAAGAGTTGCTAAGGCCTTGTTTAGTTCACCCAAAAACTAAAAACTTTTCAAGATTCCTCGTCTCATCGAATCTTGCAGCACATGCATGGAGCATTAAATATAGATAAAAACAAAAACTAATTGCACAGTTTGTCTGTAAATCATGAGATAAATCTTTTAAACCTAGTTACTCCATGATTGGACAATGTTTGTAAAATAAAAATAAAAGTGCTACAGTGTCAAAATCCAATTTTTTTTACATCTAAACAAGATCTAAATGGGAGTGAAGCCTAGACTGTCTCACCTTTTAATCACTTTTTACCTAAACATATAGGCCTGGTTTACTTCACCTAAAAACCAAAAACTTTTCAAGATTTTCCGGCACATCGAATATTGCGGCATATACATAGAGCACTAAATATAGACGAAAAATAAAAATTAATTGTACAGTTTATCTGTAAATCGTGAGATGAATCTTTTAAGCCTAGTTACTTTATGATTGGATAATGTTTGTCAAATAAAAACGAAAGTGCTACAGTCTCGAAAACCAAAAAATTTTCAGAACTAAACAAGGTAACTAAAAAGAACTAAAAAAAATCTTTATAGTCCACCAAACTCGAGCCGAGAAATAGACATTTTCAGCTTTCGATGTTGTGTCATCGAGCCCAAAGCTCTGGTCCAGCCCAACATACCCAAGCGCTCCATAGAGCCGGATTTTTATTTATTTGCCACTCTTATGTGCCAACTCTATGTGTTAATGATATGTGAGACTATATGAGTCCCCGACATATAGGCTAGGTCAGAAATGACAAATCTACGAGAACCTACCCATAATGATGACATGTGGTGGCAAATAACTGAAAAGCAGCCATACACTCCCAAGTCCCAAGTCCGGACACCGGAAGTCCCAAGTTCCGTTCTGTTTCAGTCGCCACCCAAAATCCTGCCACATGAGCGGCCGCGGCGGCGGCGGCCGCATCCCCATCCCCGCCTACATGTGCTGGCCGCCGTCCGGTGCGCAAGCGAGCACGGATGAGTGGATGACACAGCGCCCGCTTTGATGCGACACGGGCTGGATCCGCGGACGCTTGACATCTACGAGGAAATGGTGCTCAACTTCATCTACCGTTTCCTCCCCAAGCCTTCGGTCTCTGTTGCCGCCACCCTGTCCTGCGCCGCCGCTGACGCCGAGAAACGCGATGGAGTCGACCGCATCAGCGGCCTCCCCGACGACCTCCTCCGCTGCGTTGTCGCCTGCCTCCCCGCTAAGGACGGCGCCCGCACCGCCGTGCTCTCTACGCGCTGGCGCGGCCTCTGGTGCTCGGTGCCCCTCGTCCTCGTGGACACCCATTTCCTCCCCCGCGGCGGCGCAGAGGGCCGGCCCCCGAGCCCTGGCTTCGTCTCGCACGCCGTTCGCCGCGCCGTTTCCGACGCCCTCCGCGCGCATCCTGGACCGTTCCCCTTCGTCAGCATCTCTTGCCAGTTCATGGAAGCCGTCGATGCGGACCGCGCCGTGCTCGCTCGCTGGTTCTAGCTCCTCGCCACCAAGGGCGTAAGGAGCTCGCCTTTGTCAACCGCCCCACTCCCCTCATTGACCTGCGCATCCCTGCCGCGCTCTTCAGCTGTGCCTCCCTTCGCCGCCTGTATCTCGGCGCATGGATTTTCGTCGACACAGCCACTCTCCCACATGGCGCCTCCTTCCCCAGTCTGCAGGAGCTCGTCCTAGGTGCTATCGTACTGGAGGACCGCGACCTCGACTTCCTGCTCTCCGCGAGTCCGGTGCTTGAGATCCTGACCTTTATTGGAAGTGTGAGGCCTCGTTCGGTTGTAGCCACCAAACCGCCTGGATCCGGCTGGATTCAATCCTGGGCCTCGCTGCGTCCCACAGGTCTAGGCTGGCCAGTAGCAGGCTGCCCACCTTGTCATTATGTCAGCAGTGTCACAATCGTCACCCACGCTGTCTGCATCCATGTATGATGGCCGCCTGGATTCAATCCGGACCTCTAGAGTCGTGGAACCAATCCTGTTCAAAATCTACATGTCAATCCTGGATTACATTCCCCCATGCATTTACTCTGCAATGGAAAGGAGATACTCTCTCCCTCCCTGGATTAGTTCCACCTGGATGCAACCGAACATGCCCTGAAGGGTTTGCGCGCCCGTCTTGCCAGCCACAGCCTACGCTGCGCACAGTTCTGTCTATGCTTTGTTGAAGAAGTGTCGGTACTGGACGCCCCATGCCTGGAGCGGCTCTTCATCTGGAGATGCCCAAGCTCAAGCGTGAGAGTCAAGATTGGCCATGCTCCTCAGTTGAGAATGCTGGGTTACCTGGAGCCAGGAGTGCACGTACTGGAGATTGGCAACACCGTTATCAAGGTCCCAGTTTCCATTTTTCTTTATTGCTTTTAATAATTGAAATGACATGTGCCAATTAGGAGCCTAATGGGATAATGTCATGGTTTTGTTATTTCGTGCATTGCAGTCAACAACAAAGCCAAGTCCTAAAACGACTGTTCCAAGCGTGCGGATGTTGGCACTGGACCTGCAGTTCAGAATTCACAATGAGGTCAAGATGCTGCCAAGTTTTCTGAGATGTTTTCCCAATGTTGAAACACTGTGTATCCAGGTAAAATCAACATCTCCTTTGGCATTTGCATAATTGCATTTTCGTTGTTGCTACTAGCGACTTTGTATCACTACATTGGTGTTGCATATACTAGCTAATGGCCCGTGCGTTACTACGAGCACACAAAATTTGAACAAAATAACAGTTATTCTAAAACATATATTGCTGTAGAACACTTGATCAATAGGTTATAACACCATTAAGAATTGGTCATGGTGGATACAAATACAAATGCAAGATGACAGCCAATAAGGCTAAAACCGCACTAGGCAAAAACACAATACAACTTGCGATAATACTTGCTAAGACAACTGTCACCATGATTTAAAGCATTAATTACTTAGAGCCAAAACCTCTCATCCTCTCCTATTTAAGACATCATCTCAAGTTCTAACACATAGAGTACATGAGTGTAAACAAGCACAAATTAAGAAATGTAATCTATTAACAATGTTCTCAGACCAACATGGCAGCATACCTTACTTGAGAGTCTACGGTTCATATATGAGTTAGGAGGACTTACACAGTGCAAACTGAGATATGTCATGCATTCCACAGGGCACCGTAACAATTTGCTCAATAGAATCCTAGTGAATCTCAGCATTTGGACAAAGGAAACAAAAAATGCACAATACCCTTTCTTTGTTCAACGACCAACTGCAGTAGAAGTTGCAACTGGGACTAGCTGTTGCACATTTCTCAGTCATCAACAGTCAATCAAAACCTTGAGTAATATGAAATTTTAAATATTCCAATAGATTAGATAATGTGATAAATATGAAATATTCCATACATCTCAACTCAAATTTAAATATCATTCATCTTCACACAGAACAAGTTCAGTAAAACTTGGGTGGAAAATAGAAGGTCCATAAGTATCTTAAGAATAGTACTGTCAGCAATCATATGTTTTGCAACAACCTGTGGCCTGAACGAACATTTTTTATAACTCTAATCACAGTAAGTTGGGATAACAGGTGAAAATATATTTTCAGGTACTAAACTAACCCAAGAGAAGAAATGATCCACTCCTTAAGAATTTGAGCATTTAACATTGTTTCAGCTGTTGTGAATGTCTTTGATACAACCACCACTACAAGTTGTTAGACAGGAAATACTACAAAAGTCTTCAGCAGATATTCATCAGTCACATACAAAGAATCTATGTTGAAGTGAGGGAAGGTGATTACCAAGAGTAGTTTCTTGATCTAAATCTTTGCTAGGCTGATACAAAATGGACGAATAGCATAATTTTTTTTTATGTGACTGATCTAAATCTCTGTTGCTTCTTGATCTGAAGATCGGCAACATTTTCTGGAGATTGGCAACATTTTCTGGACATCAACCTCAGCATTACAGTTTACACTACCATTATTCTTTCTCTATTTAATTGGCTAATCCAAATAAAACTACCATAATTGCAACCTATCATTCACTTAGTCACAGTAGAACAGTCTTTCACTTTGATACAGACCTACTTGATGGTAGTGTAAACTGCAATACTTAAGTTTCTCGTGTATTTCGTCTATTAAACACTAAAGAAATAGTATTGTAATCCATGATCTCCTTGATCCAGTTTTATTTATTTTGCTACAATGCTACCAGAGTGACTAAGACATTGATGTAGCGTTTGTGTTCTTTTTACTTAGTTTCTGTACACCTACAAGTGGGCAATATTTTGAACATATTTGAAGTCCAGGCCTGAGAGAGAGCTGATGTAGCAGAGTCTACAAACCAAAAATTTGTCCCATTCCAAGTTTTAATTGGCATTAATGTGATATGGCATCACAGAAGCATTCCAACAAACACCTAGCATGCAGCACCCAGAAGATATGAGGGAGTGCCTTGGCATAGAGCCGTCCACACGTGAGCGAGAAGGCGCTGCTGTTCCTGCTGCCTCCTGTATAGCTTTAGTGGAGTAAGACAGGAGAGCACAAGATTAGCGGAGGTTTCGGAATGGGGGATCACAATGTATCTTGGTTGTGCACCACCATCGCTTATCCACTTTAGCCACTGTTTGTCACCGGCACTCGCACACATCGTCGGGGATCCTGTCCGAGGCAGGCACTCTCTCGGCGGTGAACCCGGAGAGAGTTTGTGGCAGATCAAGCTGCTGATTGGGGGGCACAAGCAGGTGTGGATTGATGTTCCGGCCTCCTGGGCGCTGATTGGGGAGCGACGGACAAAATGGGTCTAGGGCTGAGGGCAACGTGCGGATGAAGGGGTGCGAGTTGCTCTCGTATTTTTTAAGTAGGAGAGAATGTGAACTGTTCGCGAACTTTTGCTATAATCGCATTTTAGTTGTTGTCACTGGCCACTTGTTGCACTACATTGTTGTTGCATATAATGACTGATCTGTTTCTGTTCGCGAACTTGAATTTCAGTCAGAAAAACCTGTTGAGCCCACCGATTGCCTGAACGTCAAGTTTTGGGAAGAAGCTGGTCCCATCAAGTGCGTGCAGTCAAACCTCAAGAGACTTATGCTCCGGGAGTTTCATGGAGATGACAATGAGTTTGCTTTTCTTATGTATATTGCTGAAAATGCCAAGGTATTGGAGTCAATGGTTCTTGTGATGGGACTCCGAAGGCACTCTGAACCAGAACAAATGGCAGCCAGAATGAAAGCCCTGGATAACGCAAGATGGGCATGTGGAAGCAGCAAACTCAGGTATATGATTTCCCAGCTTGGTGAAGAAGAAGGCAGTGTTTGGAATTTCACAGTGGCATCTGACTTCATGTGGAATGATCCGTTCTTCTGTGGAGTTTAGATAGTGCATATCGTGCCTCTTCTGCGTCAAATTGTGTAATCATTTCTGCTAACAGTTCTGTCTGGTGATCTGGTCTGTGGTGACTTGTGAACCGTATCAGCCTGTATGCCACTACCACAGCACTGCCCACATGGTTGTAGGCGCTGATGTTGTTATATGGTATGACCATGGCTCGCCCGTTCTTGTTTAATTGTTTCTTGAGCATCAGCATGTTTCTCTTCCAAATCCTGGATTGGGAAAGGTGGGACGACTAGCGATGTCAGGTTGTTTCAGCAGAGCATGAAGCTGTAAGGTTTTGCCGTGGCCCGTGGGGACGTTTTTGTTCGCTTGTTTCTAGATTTATATGAAAGTTGTCATAAGTTCTGCATGGTGAAAGCTTCGGCATTTCTCCTTATTTTTATGTACACTGATGCCTTGGAACTTGGAATAGCAAATAATCCGTTGGATTATGGACTTGCACACAAATCATTCATGAATCGAAATGGCTGAACCCTAATAACAGCAGTGCAGTGAACAGCTTGCTGCAGATAGATCCAGCCTCAGGTTTGCAGAACTGTAGCGAGCTCCTTCCTCCCCGTCTACCCGTCAGCTGGCCGTCGCACCCAAAACCCCAGGCTGCCAGCCGCCGCCGCGACCCACCACGACACCATGTCCGCTGCCTCGGCGCTCCGGCCGACCGAGCTATTTCCCCTCCCTAGCGGGCTCTCCCTTTCGCCGCGCCTCAAGCTTCTGCTCACCTTCTTCCGCGCCGACCTTACCGTCCGGCCCCTCGACGAGTGGCAGCTCAAGTCCGCCCTCCTCGCCTTCCTCCGCGACCCGCCTCTCTCCCTCCCGCTCCTCCCCGACTCCGACCTCTCCGTGAGCCGCCTCCCTGACCTCCAGAAGCGCCGCCGCGAGGAGCCCGTAGCCTCTGGGGTCCTCCACGTTCGCGACCTCACCTTCCTCCGCCCCCGCAAGGGCGACGGCGAGGCCGAGGAGATGACCCGGGAGCAGGAGGAGGAGAAGTACTTCGAGTGGCGGAACACCCTGGTCCAGAAGCTCGAAGGCATCGAGCTCAACCTCGAGGGAGTGAAGTTCCGGATGACCGTTGAGATCCCGTCGTCCGACGACTTCAGAACGATGAAGAAGTCATGGGAGGATTTCTACTCCTCCGAGCTACTCAATAGCAGTATGATCTGGTTCCTGTATCGCGTTTTCTTGATTGCATTGCCGGCTAGGTAGAGTTGGGATTGACATTTGCTGATATCAGGGAATCCGGTGAGAAAGATAGCAAAAAGGCCAGACACTATTATCGTCCGTGGCGTGCCTTCCAGATGGTTTGCGGAGACAAGAGTATCATCCAAACCTTCCACGCTGGTCACCCACACTATTTTCTCAGCTCTTGGTAAAATAGGGTGAGCTTTGGTGTTCTCGAGTTTGTTTGGCTCATAGTGCACTATCTGTTTTTCCTCTGATTATATCTAATTAGTGATTTTGCATCAGTGAGCTGCATCCCAAATGAATTAGTGCTTCAAGAAATGGAAACTGCAAAAGCCTAAAGACATCTAAACTAACTGGGCATGACCCACATTTGGAATTTATAGAAACTTAATACATCATTGTTGGATTCAATGATTTTTTTTGTTCATGTTGGCAGCCTCTTGTTTCTGTTGTAGAACAATATTTAGTGTCATGTACCTAACCCTCATGTTATCCTGAAAAGTGCATGGTGTTAGTGAATTGATGTGCATAGGCAAAAACCTGTATCACAGTCAGTTTTGGAGTTACCTTCTGTGTTTGTATTAGTTCATTTTTCTCTGTTGTTTTCTGTTCATTTTGGTAATATGATACGTCACATAAATTAGTAAATAGATACTATTGGTGATTGTAATTGACTAATTGTAATTCATGTGTACAATACTGAATCATAACTAGAAAAAGAAATGCTAAAAACACATCATGGTTAGTATACCACTTTTCAATAAACTGACAAGTTTGCAAAAATGATTTCCTGTGAACTGGCTTCACTGAAGTGGTGATGCAGACTGCAGAGATCCTTCAATTTCATTTTTTTCATTGGTATCTGTCTTCATCTAGTTTTTACCTGACTAGCCTTCAAAATAATATGATGATTTTTTTAGTTAATTAGTACTGGTTTATGCAATGCATTTGACTGTCTGTGAATACTGTTTAAATTAGTACTCACTTGCAACATTCTTCCATCCAAATGTCAGCAACCTAAAAATTGCCAATGATGATGAGATAGAAGCTAAAGGAGATGGAGCCAGTAAGGAGCTCATATCTGGACTTAATTGCAAAGTTTGGGTGCAATTTGAGAACTATGATGACTTCCACGATGCAATGAAGGCATTATGTGGACGCTCTTTAGAGAAGGTAAGATTTCTTTTTCACTTATGTATCATTTTTCAACGCTTCATTCTAATTAGAACACATAATGAAGCAACATGTGAAATCAGAGACATTTGCTTCATCTGTATATTTATGGCACCTAAGTTGATTCATAATTCATTCCATAAGGATTGAATGTCTACCTGCAGTGATTTTGTATGGGTGTTTCATATCATTTGCCCTTCTCAAGTGCTCATGCGCAACATAATCACATAAATATCTCAAATAGTTCTAGATATTATCAACCTTTGTTATTTTGTGTAACATTTATGGCTTCCTTTCCACTCTCTTTTCTGGAAAACCCTGTGGAGAACCATTCCAGGATCTTGAAAGTGCCTAAGTCTGCAGGGCATGAACTGAAAACTTAATGAATTGTAGTAGTGTGCACTAATTAGAGTACACATTATCATAAATTAGCAAAGGACAACAAGACCCCAAGCAGCTCGAAATGCTTGTATATATTGTAACCTTTAGTTCGAAGTATTGGTATAATAATTTACAGTTGCAACAATTGTTAGGAATTGCTCATTTCCTTGCATATCTCTATTGAGTGGAAACTGAGACAGCCTTTTCAAGAAGCATCATTTGTTCCACCTTAACACACATCTGAAGTGACAACTTCTCTTTTTTTATAAACACTTAATGAGACACATTTGCAGTACCTTTTCCTTTCAGAATTGGTTGATGACATCTAGTGATTGTTTGTATTCTATCATTTTGGAAACATAATGAGGTCTAACTTATATTTTGTTTCTGAAGGAAGGATCTCGGTTGAAAGTAGACTATGACGTGACCTGGGACCGTGAAGGTTTCTTTCGCATTGCTCAATATGAGCCAGCTGGTAACAATTCAGGGGAGAGGGATTCATCAGCATCGGTTCATGGCCGGAGGAAACATCACACTTCACGCATTGAGTCAGATTATAGGAAGAGATTCAGGGTAAGTTACCATATCAAGGCTTCTAATTGTCAACTGTTCTATGTGGTGTGGGCAGTCTTCTTCAGTAAGTTATTCATGTGAATGGTAGCTGCCATTTTTTTTATTTAACTTTTGATGGTTCTAGTGAAATACTGCTTGTTTTTGTTAATTGTCTGTAAAATTGTTTCATTTCAAGTTCTTGGTCGGTATATTCAGATGGTACGCATTGTTATGGATTTTATTACCAATTACCATGTTCGTTCTGTGTATATGCACTCAAAGTTTCTTTCTGTTTATATGCACTCAAAGTTTCTAACCTTTTTTTTGCCTATTGTTGTGGCTCAGGATTGATGACACAGGTCCATGGTATGAGCGATATTCCTTTGTCCTCTGGAGAGGGAAAACAGCTGCATTGTACCACTATTGTTTCATTCTCAGATTTGAAGTTATATTTCTCCTCTGTTCACACTTAACCGAACAGAAAAATCTTCTAACTAATTGATAGTTATTATTAGTATCAGTTTTATCCTTGTTGATACCCTGAGGCCAGAGTGTACCACAAAACCAAACTGTTTTATTTCTTTGCAAAGAATTCTTTAGCATATTGAACGTCAGTACCTGAGGCCTTGTTTAGTTCCGAAAAGTGAAAAGTTTTTGGTACTATAGCACTTTCGTTTGTTTGTGACAAATATTATCCAATCATAAACTAACTAGGATCAAAAGATTCATCTCGTGATTTACAGCTAAACTGTGTAATTAGTTTTTATTTTTGTCTATATTTAATGTTTCATGCATGTGCCACAAGATTCGATGCGATGGAGAATGTTGAAAACTTTTTGGTTTTCAGGGTGAACTAAACAAGGCCTGAACCCATGCTCAATGATCAGTCACAATGGTATCTGAGTTCAGACTTCAGAGTAATGAATGAATGATTTCAGAAATGAGCGTAGGCACGGGTAAGCCTACACGTGCGAAGCTTTGACGATAGATCGGGTACAGCCGTACAGCCGTGCAGGTGGGTCTTTCTAGAGACCCAAACTACAATACTCTTTCTGGTTTGGATAAGCTATTTTCTGTGTAGAGGATCAGACTCAAAAGCCAAAGGCTAAGGTCGAGAATGACAATTCAATGGAAGGTGATGTGCATCCCTGCATGTGATAGGTGGATTTTGCAATTTGGCATTGGTGTTAAAAAATGTTTGTTGTGGAGTCACGGTGTCGATGTGGCACGTGATCATGCATCAACTTGCATTGAATCTTCTCGTCTAGAACGTCAACTAGCCAGTATATTTCCAAGCATCTAGTACACATGACTGGCTTCTGTTTCATGCGCACTTGCTGCACGCTGATGCAGATCGTTGCACATGCCTGAATCAGGACTTCAGGAGTATGACAGCCGCTGATATAGATCGTTGCACATGCCTGAATCGTTGTTCACTTGTCGGATGGGTCAGTAAAGCCGCATGCGAATGAGTGGGAAAAAGGACCATATGTCCAGTTTCAAAAAAAAAAAAAAGGACCATATGTCCGCGACTTTGCGAGATAAAAGCAGGCTACGAACTTTGCGAGATACCCATGATACCTGTATCAGGAGTTATTTGATATTTATTCCGAATGATCGATGCTTTATAAACACTTTTGGGGGTAGCCACACACAAAAGGGGCTGCTGATGTACATTTTTACAGGCACGAAAAGAGGAGTAAAATCAACTCTAACAAAGGGAGGAAAGATAACCTGGAAAATTTGATCTTTCTGGCCACCCAACTACACAACTATATACATCACAATTCACAAGACACCCTGCAAATTACCCCTTCTTTCGATGTGCATGGCTTCTGGCTGAAATAATCTCATGAGCGGCGCCAGCGCTGCTACTCCTCTTGCCATGCGAGTCACGCGGCGCCACCGCTAGTTTGTCGCCGGCCTTGATGCCGCCAACATCCTTGCGTGCCTTCGTCGCCGTCGTCGCCGGTGATCTCCCGGCGCCCAGGGCTTCCTCCCCGTTCAAGATCGGCAAGAGGTACCACCAAATGGAGGTGCAGCAGATGGCGAACACCCTCCCGAACACCACGAGGCACAGCAGCAGCAGCGTCATGGCCAGCGGCCAGTAATAGCACGGCCTCATCACCATCTTCCTTCCCCACGCCCAGGACCACCTCACGCCGCCGGCCTTGCTCTTCTTCGCCGGCGGCACGGTTGCCTTCGCCTGCACCGCCACGGGGTCTTCCTTGGGGCTGGAAGGCTCCGTGGGCGGCGCCGACGACGACTGCGAGGCCGGCTTGCTGCTCTGCTTGCCCTGCCTCTTCTTGGCGCCGGCGGCAGCCTGCTCCTCCTCCTCGTGCGGGAGCTTGACGACGATGGGCACCCACCCTTTCTTCTCCGACTGCACGAACCGGACCATGAGATGGTCGGCGTCGACGTCCGAGCCGGCGCGCCGCAGGATCTTCTCCCGCTTGGACTCCAGCTCGGACAGCACGACGGAGAACTTGTCCAGCCCCCGCGACGCGTAGGGGTTGCTGTTCTTCCCCTGCTTCGCCTTCGTCTTCGCCTTGGCGGCGGCCGGCTTCCCGGCGGCGGCGCCGGCGGCGGCCGCGCCCTCCTCCTTGTCGACGTCCTTGAAATTGCCCGCGCCGCAGAACATCTTTTCTCGCATACCGTTTGCGACTTCTCCCCCCCGTGTCGGGGACGACCAAAGACTTTTTATAGAGCCTGGACGCTGAGCAGCACTGCAAGCCTGAGCTGCTCATGGCTTCGTCGCGGCGTCACGCCTTGTCCTTGCCATCCATCCGTGCTGAGTCGTTCGTCCGGTCTCTGAGTGGGATGACCAGGCCAAGTGAGGATGGCGCAGGGCAGTTCGTGCTTGGTCAAGCGTGGAGGGGAGAAGCACTATTCAATCCATTTCCCCCGTCTTGTTTGCCACGTTTGACTCGGTGAATAGTCCGTGTTTCCTTTACAAAATGCAGGAATTTTCCGAGAGCATACCACGCTCGAGCTGACGTACGACGTTTCTTGTGTACCAGTAGCTTGTTTCTAATCTGTTATCCGACAAATTTATCCAACAGATAGTTAAGGTGAGAAATTGTGGCTGATTTTTCGATTGGTGCTGATGTTAATGCTGATTTGTTGTTTCATATCTGAAAAGGTGCTGATGTTAATGCTGATTTGTTGTTTCATATATGAAAAATCGGACAGATAAATTCATGCCAAGACAGAGCTTGCATTTAATTCCATCATCCAAAGTCTAACACACAGCTGAGACGGCCACTATTTCACTTTTCACGAGCGGCACGAGAGTTGAGCATCGTTTTCACGATTACCACCATCGGGGCGTGCCAGTGATTACTCACCTAACTTTCTGTGCAAGATTATGATGTCTCGTCTCCAACTCTCTGCACTGCATCCTTCGCGACCGGGCTGTGTTGACCTGCAGCTAGCCAGGTTTGATTGCTGGCCAAGGCGTTGACTCTGAAAGGAGCCCAGCTTTATTATATACTGCAATTTAATCATCACGGATCGTAAAGGTAAATAAGCGTGTGCTTGAACGGATCAAAGGCTTACGTACTCTTCCACGCAGTCTCCTTGTATATACTAGACGTATTATATATATATGCTCGGCTTCAGGTCAAATGAAAGCAAGCGAAAAGTTCTTCAGCTGAAATAAGCTGTTTAGATTTCCGTTGTGGTTAGGTTAACAAATTCTATCGTTTTCTGACTGACCAGTGGATAAGATGAAGATGAAGACGAGAAATTAGTATATACCAAGATGTCTGAAGAAGAACAGTCGGAAACCTAGCATAATGAGGCCTTGTTTAGTTCGCAAAAATTTTCAAGATTTCTCGTCACATCGAATCTTTGGTCGTATGCATGGAGCATTAAATATAGATAAAAATAAAAACTAATTGCACAGTTTACCTGTAATTTATGAGATGAATCTTTTGAGCCTAGTTACTCTTTATTTGGACAATGCTTGTCAAATAAAAACGAAAATGCTACAGTAGCCAAAAACGAAAATTTTTACGAACTAAACAACTCCCTCTGTCCTGAAGAATGATATGACAGCTAAAGGATTAGCGTGTGCAAGTATGCAACAACGAAAATTCACTGGTTGTCACCATCTGCTTACATCGGCTGTGTCCGTGAGAATTTCGATTATCATGAGGCTGCCTGCCTCCATGGATGGATTAATGGTTTCTGATTGCTGCTACGGACCGATTAGCATGAGGTTCCTGTTTCTTGCACTTCAGGCTCAGGGTTAGGGCAGCAGATTATTCTAAACCTTCTGGACGGACTGTGTCGTCGTCAGCACTTATTAGGAGTGAAGAGTTGATAGATGCATAAAGCAGATAAGGTTGCTGTCGTTTCTTCACGCATGCTTTGGTATGCTGCCATGGCACCATACGAAATAAAAACGGAACCAGGGCGAATGAAGTCTGAGTAAAGTCATTCTGTTTACCTGTTTTTTTTTCTCCTTTTGTTTTTGGATCGACGTTGAGACACTGCGTTGCAGCAAAGAATTGCAAGGTGCAGAAGTATTCTAAACAGTTTATGTGCTGAGTTTGGATACTTGGAAATGATTTGTCCAAAATTATTCTCATAATAATACAGTTTTGCTAGGTGTTCCATCACATATTGTAAAAACAAAATAATAGTATTTTTTTTATTTTTGAAGACTGGGTCACCGGAGCATAGTTTATTTGTGACTGAATGGAGTATATACCATGCATTTTTAGTGTAAGTAATGCAATGATACAATCATACAAACACTTCCTCGCAGGCCTAATTAGCCAAAGACCGGCCTGCTAAAGATCCATTGCTCTTTTTACTGACAAAGAAAGAGAAGCCCATACTTAAGGCCTAATCCAGCGTACTGTACGGACCCAGCACCCGACAATTCTGGGCTGACGGCCCAAGCATAAGGATGCGTTCCGCTCCGTCATATTCTCGATCCAACCAGGTCGTTCAGCCGCAGATTAGCAGGCCGCCTGCGCTGACAAGCTCCCCCTTTCCCCTCAGCCTCCTCTCCGGTGTACGGCTCCGACGAGATGGCCGCCCCGCTCCGGCGGAGCCTCCCCTCCCTTGGCCGCGCGCTTCTCACGCCGGCTCCGGCGCGGATGCTCTCCGCGGAGGCCTCCGATGCCCTCGTCGAGATCAAGCCTGGGGAGATCGGGATGGTCTCCGGCATCCCTGAGGAGCACCTCCGCCGCAAGGTAACGCGGTGAACCCCTTCCCTGTCGTGTTTTGTTTTTAGCTGGGAAATGGTAGCTGGTGTGGATCCATGCTGGCGTCTTGAGAGATGTTCGTTCTGGAGTCAATACGGGGACGCTGGGACTGGATCGTTGTCGGTTGTGGTTGGAGTTTGGGGTGGGATACAGATGCTAAATCGTTGTTTTGTTTTGTTATCGATTGGTCTGAAGGTCAAGCTGTGAACTAGAAGAATGTGTGTAAGATGTGGGTTTCCCCTCATGTCGAGTTGGCGACCTCTAGTTCGATTCCTCTGCAAGAGGGTCTTCTGTGACAGGAATGGGCACGTTTGTGCTTGCTTCTAGAAGTATTTGCGATGAAAATGGGCAGGTCTGGCCGTCTGGGTCAGGAAACTGAGCATCTTCAGAGCCTAGATTATGTTGGGCAGATGTTAATTGTCTAATTTTCAGCAGGATAGATGCCTGCAGGGCTAGTTACACTTAGATGCAACATATGCGAGCTTTATGAAATCAATGTTGAGATAAATATCTGAATCCGATTTGGATCTTGTAGGAAGAAGCTTCACCTCATGAACACTATTGTTTGGTGTGCCATTGCCATTGGTGTGTTGTATCTTGTAGAAAAGTAGCACTGTCATGTTTGAAGCTTTTAATATATACCACCATTTTTGCTCGATTGGCTTAAATACTAAACTTTCCAATCTTTACTGTTCTATTGTCCCATCACACAAGCTTGAGACCCAGATAACTGAAGCAATGGTTCCCATTTCATTGGTCCTATTGTTGGTTCAAACTTCAAAGTAGCTATATATCCCATACTTACTGCGGGTTAAATGTTTGTGCATAACTAAATCCTAGAGGTTCACAACTTCACATATAGCCAAGTCATTCAACTGACAAAAGCATGCATGTACCTGTTCTTTTGCATCCTGTGACGTGTGGAGTGCCGGCAGTAGGTCAGCAGTCTAAAACCTCTCACCCACTCCAGAAGGAACTAAATTATCATTTTCCCAGTTTTAATTGGAAAATTATTAGTTAACACTTAACGCACTGGACCATACTAAGCATGGATTCCTTTTTCTTTTTTTTGGTTGAACTGGCAGTAGTGTCTGGTTTTATAAGTAGGACACTGACTATGTTTTGAGATGAAGAGGGTCAACTATAACAGATATGTTCACTGCTGATATGTTCTGGTTTTAGTTCCTGTAATTTATGCATCTCAGCCAATGGGAATGTTTCAGTTTTTTCTTCACAACTGGTCAGCTTATCCTTGTGAATTGTCAGGTTTTAATTTATTCACCAGCTAGGACTGCATCCCAGCAAGGTTCAGGCAAAGTCGGGAGGTGGAAAATTAACTTTTTGTCAACCCAAAAGTATGCTTCTTGTTCTGCTTTTCAGCCTTTTTTTTTTGCCTCCCTGAATCTTATCCCTAAGGCTTTGTTGCTGTCAGATTGGCTGCCTTAATAGATTTATCTTACAGTTATATGTTACCAACTTCCAATTGTTGATGCACTGCTGAAGTCCCTTTCCCCATTCACTTAATGCCACTACAAAATTACATGGTCTCAAGATGGAATGAGAGTATATATCCAGAGATTAATGCTAGTTCTTAACAATGACTATACTTGAGTATGCATTGCGATTTTCAATGCTTATGTAGAGTCTTAGCTTTCTCTTAAACTCCCTATTATTCATATTTGTTACTGGAACTTTAGTAACATCATACAATTTAGATCTATCAATACTCGTATTGCTTAATAGTTGTAAACTTGTAATTTTTTGGGGGTAGGGTGGGTTTTAAGTGCCATGCTTTTGGTTTCCACTACCCACACCCTTGGAAACTGCATTATGACTTTACCATCCGTCTGATGTAATGATGGGTTCTTCTGTTGAGTAGCAGCTCGGTGTAGGGTTATTAACTTATTATTCTGTAAAATGGTGTGAATGCAACATGTCCCTTGGCCAGTACACAAGATGCTGGACCAGTGTGGTCATTTCTCCTTATTTTCACTTTTTGGATGTAGACCATATGCCATGCATGTTTGTATAGGGTTCTCAGATTGCATCAGAGCTTACTAAATTATTTGACTGCAAATGAAGGAAGTAATTGGACAACTGCTGCAGTTTTTTTTTATCGTTTTCTCATAAACAAATCCCCCACCCCACATCCTCTGACAAATCGGTTGTCATTTGAATCCATGCTAGGTGGGAGAACCCGTTGATGGGATGGACATCTACTGGGGACCCATATGCTAATGTCGGTGAAGCAGGACTTACATTCGACAGTGCGGAGTCAGCAAAGGCGTTTGCTGAAAAACATGGATGGAATTATGTGGTGGGTTTTGTTTTTTCCTTGTAGATATCACATGGAAATTAGATGCTCTATTTGCGATTGCTACTTCAGGCCCATTTGGAAAGATTGAAGCAAGCTTGAATGACACTCTTTTCTTTTTAACATATGGCTGTGGGTTCTTTTTACTCCTTTTTATCTTTATAAAGTTAAATTTGAGGAAGCAGTTATAGGGTATTGATGCTTAGTTGTCTAACATAGCAGTGATGGTAAACAAACTAGATCTGCTTGTGGTTCATCATCTGTTGAGCTAGAAATGAACATAGACTTCAACATGCTCATTATGTATAGTTTTGTTCCACTTATAGTGAGTTTTTTTGGTAATGTTAATTTCCAAATAATAGTTATTGCTCTATTGTCACATACTAGTCCCTCGGTAGCATTTTCACATACTTCAATTTTTGTCAACTAGTGGAAAACATGAGGTTGATGACAATAGCTAGTGTGAGGGTGTAGTGCTGCACTTTGTCTAAAATGTCTTATTACCTACTTTTTTTTCCCATGCTAATCTTGAAATGCTTTTCGATGCAAATTATTTGCTTCCAGTTTGTACTTGTGCTGCTTGCTTTAAGTTCTATCTTTTCAAGTTGCAAACACTATAACTTCATTTGATGTAGTATTGCATTATATCTGGTGGTAGTGTTAGAAGTTCTTTCTGTGTATTCCTAGGTATTGCCCCTATGGGGCTATTATTCAACACAAGTGCTATACTGCTATAGTGCTATTGATAACCGATAGATCACTCAACAAAACCTACTGTTCCTTTCCAATTCTATTGGCGCTTGTAGCTTTCATGTTGAATGACTAAACTGAAGCCATATTTCCAGTGTAATTTTTTCTAGATATATTCTTTTGGGCTACTGTTGAAGTATCCAATGATTTGAAATGAGCCTCTAAGGTTTCTTTAAAATGCAGGACTATACTTACATTGCCTCTTTTTTTTGTAGGTTCGGAAACGCCATACACCTCTTCTGAAGGTATGTATGTCTTCCTACATATCCTTGTTGACTTGTTAATGCTTTTCTTTTACCATGTATTTAGATCCTACAAAGTTGGCTTGTCATCTTCTTGCAAAGTTTATCTTATACAACTCTATATTGTCAACAGTGCATCTGTTTTTTCCCAGTGCAGTACAAACCCTCACAACTATATATTCTATCTGAACTACAAATGCCATTGTGGCGATAGAATATACTATTTTTCAGTTTATGTGTTGTGTGCATGTTTTAGTGCAATGATAAATTGATAAGTCATAGGAAGTAATTTAAGTTTCAAGTAAGAACTGTGAAGTGAAAGACACTTTTTAGGGACAAGATCCATAAAGTTTTTCCAGATATATTAATGATGCTTTAATGAAATGGTATGCTATCTTGTTTCCAAGATATATTCTCTTTCTGCATGGCACCTTGTCTGCAAATGTAATCTTTGTATGTATGTAATATGCAAGATAGTGAACCATTGAGTGCTGGAAGCCTGGAACATCTGAGATCCAAGTTTCTATTCTATAGATGAATAGTTAATTTGCATGGGTGGACTGTACGGTGAAAAATCAGTTCGATTATGAAAATTCAGCTGCCAAATATTGACAAAATTTTTGTGTCTTTCTTCATACAAGATTTCTACCTTAGAAGTATGTTTTTGGCTTAGAAGCCTTTTTTGAACTCTGTTTATTGCTATCTATCTACTACACATGTTATTACCTCAACTAAATTTAAAGCATTTCACAAGTAAATGGCATTATTTTTCTGTGTGCAACTTGGCATGTCTTAGCATGTTTGTACATGATAATTAGTATCCATCTTTGACATAAAAACAATATAGCACATGTTAAATGCTGCTGTGTACCTTAGTGCTGATTGTTTGGATAAAGATTATGCGATGCTTGTATAACGTATGTCAGAGGCAATGTGAGGGAGTGGTCTTCAACCTAGTGAGGGAGTTGTGCTGTGGATTATTAAGACGACAGTTCAAATAGTAGATGTAGGAGTTCGGGTCTGACTTGTGGGTGCTTGTGTGCGTGAGCTCATTCTAGTTGAGGTGGGGACTACCTTACCTTAGGGTGAGGGAGAGATTGACCATTATGTAACACCAGCATGGAGAAGAGCAGAAGGGAGGAAAAGGAACTGTAAAGGTTTGATTGAGAGCAAACGTGCTCACGGTGCAGTGGTGGCTCCTCCCGTTGTAGAGGCCACCTACTCGAGTTCGATTCCTAGTCTTGGTTTCGACCGGGTGTTGCACCAGGAACTTTATCCTGAGGGAACGGAGCGTGTGTGTGAGTAGGGTGTGCGTGTGTGTGCTCGGTAGACGCATTCTGAGATTTCTCAGGCAGTCTCACCTATATTTGAGCATGCGGTCAGTATAGTTGCCATATGAGTCTTACATAATATGCCAGGGCTCCTTGCCAGAGTTAAAGAAAGGTTTGGTTGAAAGGAAAGAGGTAATGGGCACTTGAAATGGGTAACCTGCTACTGATGGTAGCATTTGACCGATTTCTTGATGTTCACATGTTGCATGGCCACTGTATGCCCCCTTTTAAGAAAGTTGTTTGAGTCCCTTCAACATTTCTTATTACTGAGTCAGAGGTTGGAAAGAAAAAGCCAAATTTGGCATTAATGCTGTAGATACGATGAATATGAATGTGTGAACTACGGAAAAGTTGGGGAGTTTACCATCCTGGTTGACTCTTGAACCCTATCTTCCGTTAGCTGGATGTGGATAAGGACAAGCTGCTATGTGCTAGCTGCCATATACTCCATAGTTTGAATCGATGTTTCTGTTGATGCAATGTGACTGCTGTTTTGGCAGTTTTCTCGCGGTGCATGCATTCTTACATGTAAGGCATATACCTGCTAAGAATTAGGCTTGTTATCCCTGAGACCAGCTATTTTGCTTTAGCATTTGAGGTATATGTCGTTCACTATGTTATGCCAGAATTAGAATTACAAGCAGCAAGTGCATTACTACGTCAAAACACAATTATTTGATAAACTGTAAGGAACAGAAACGGGCATACTAGTATCGAAGTTAAATATTTGCATGCTTGTGGAATGTCCTGAAAGCTAAACAGTAAGGCCAATAATCCTCCTCAGCTATTTCTGTACTTGCCTGGCACAGTACTAGTCCGATCCAATTATTTTGTGCAACATGCATGCTATTGGTTTGTAGTGACCGTCCGGGCACAGGTCCAATCAGGCGATGGAACTGGCTCATTACCAGTAGTCTTTGCTTGACTGGACTTCTGCTTTTGGTACGGCTGCTAGGACCGAGCTGTACTTTACGTTAATACTATAGAAACAAATGGTAGTTTAAAGCAATACAGTTGCTAGAATAAGCTTGCTTTGGGACATTTCAAAGTAGTGTATCTATTTATATTGCATGAACTGGAGAAATGATTTACCTATTGCTATGCTTCATTCTAAGGTGATAACTTGCAATACTGTAGTCAATTGCATCATTTGGTGTCTGTCATATGTGAGATATGGCTCACATATGCCATGTTTTGTGCTAATAGAATAATTATGTTTGTGTTTGAATTAATATATTTTTCGTTCTGATCACTGATCAATGTTGCTGAAAATACATTGGCTTGGTTGTGATAACCGGATTGTTTTTCAACCATGCAGCCTAAGGCTTACGCTGAGAACTTCAAGTGGAGAGGCCCTCCGAAGGCGGAGCAAGCATGAGGTCAAGACCTCTATTCTGTGAGCCTGACATTGGGTCCACGTTGTTTTCCACCTGAGCTCTAGACCTCTAGTCTGTGAGCCTGACATTGGGACGACGTTATTTTCCTCCTGGACAGCCTTTGCTTTCAATCGTGTCCGTTGTGAAAGTACGAGCTAGAATATGCATCTATCAAACCTGTAATAATCATGATCTGCAATCAAACAAAATAGTATCCTTCCAAAACGTTTGTTCGTGGATGATGACATTGTATTTCAATCCTGTGTGCTTGCTTGGCTGGTATCTTACAAGAGACATCATGCCATTTCTGAGTTGAATGATGATGCCTACTTGCTTTTGGCTATATATCGGACATGAGCTGCCAAGCCTGCTACGCACGACCACTCTTGCATGTCCGTGTGTTCATGGGCAACCCATAGTTATGAAATGAGAAAAGTCAGGTAGTAGGTCAGTTTCATGGAAGTACAGGTTATATTTCATCTTATATTTACTCCAGATTTCAGAACTGGGTCTACATCCTATGGACTTGGCGAAAGAGGAAACTGATCAGTTTTAACATGCAGCTAGCAGCTTAGCCTATGCACTTTGTTTCATTGCAGGGCGCACAGGATGCGGCTCAAGCAAAGCAAGCTTCCCTAACTCTCACTAATCTCCTCGGAGCTGTGGCCAACGGATGCGTCGGCGTCGGCGGTACGGAACCTCCAGGTGAAGAGGTAGTCTCTGGACTCGCAGTGCAGCCGGCTGACGTCGCAGGGTACGGCGATGGAGGTGACCTTCCCGTCGTCCTCCCACTCGATCTTTGCCGTGCATGTGAACACCCCGTACGTCTCCGGCAGGGAGGACTGGTCGGCTACCACCAGCGCCACTTCCCCACTGATCCTCCTCGACGTGGCCGCCACGGCGTAGAGCCACGGGCACTCGGGCTGCCCCACCATCTCCTTGTACGCGTCGTTCACGAGCCGGACGCGGTTGCTGGAGTCGGAGACCACCGCCGGGAGCGCGTCGACCTCCAGCTCCGCCTCCACCTGTGCCGCCGTCTTCGAGGCGGCGGCGGTGCAGGTCGCGTCGGTGCGGTGGATGCACCCGACGTGGATGGCGGAGCACACGGGGCGCACCGCCCGCGGCGAGATGACCTTGGGCTCCAGCAGCTTCCGCAGCAGGTCGCGCTCCACGGGGACGTCCCTCCCCTCCGCCGCCGCCACCTTGGCGAGGTCCTCGGCACCCGCACTCGCCGGCGGGAGCGACGCCAGAGGGAGGCGCGCACTGACCGGGACGACCGCGGACGCAGAGCAGGCCGTGGCCGCCGCGCACCGGAGAGGCGGGTACGGCGTCGCCGCTCTCTTCCGCTTGGCGGGCGACTGCGCGCCCGAGCCCGACTTGGGCGGCGACACCGGCACGACGGTGGGGCGGCCACGTTTCCGCGCGCGGCACGGCCTGCTCTGCAGATGGCACAGCACGCGGTTCGCGGCCACGACGCCCTCGGCCGCGGCCTGCGCCACGGGCGACGCCGCCGCGGCCGCGGTCGCCAGTGTGGGCTTGGGCGCGATGGGCCGGAACCGTGCCAGGATCTCGTTGGCCTTGACGGCCGTGTCCGCCGGCTGCACCATGGCCATGGCGAGGCGCGCTGCCGGTGCCGGCGGACTCACGAGCTGAGGCTCGGGGGCCAGGTCAGTGGTCAGTGAGCTCGATCACTCTGGGGCGGAGACGTCGACGGAGAGCACGGCGTTGGGGGCCCGGACGGGGGCGGCAGGCGCGGGTTAAGAAGGGCGGGTCGGCCAATCGGACGCGCGCAGAGGGAGGGGCACGTGGGAGAGCGCGGCGGGGTACGTGGGCGACCGGCGGGGACGCTGCCGACACGTAGGCGGAGCCGAGTCGCGGGGCGCGTGCTTTGGAGAGCAAGGGCGGGTTGGGTGGATTCCAGTGGGAGAGAGCCCTGGGACGAGGATGGCGAGGGGGCTGCTGCATTCGGGTCGCTTGGCCGCTTCGGCTTGCGTCGCCCCTCGCCTTTCGCCATGCCGCGCTGCCTCGGGCGCCTCGTCCTCGTCTCCCGTGGCGCGTTCCGCTGGCTGGGGCTGGGCCGCGCGCACGCGGGCGGGCACTGGCTGGCTCTCGCTGCCGTGCGGGGCCATTCATGGGGGCGTGGCGAGTGGGCGTTGCTAGGTTTCATTGGCCAGTGTTGCGGCATTGCCCACCAACCAGCGGCGTATATACTCCTGCACAAGCAAGTGTAAGCACTTTCACTCTCTTGTGTTTTTGAGAATTTCCACCGGATCATGTTGCCCCTCAACCGGAGTACCAAACTGTAAAACCAACACCATCGGGTATCGGCCGCCTAATACGTTAATGTTTCTGCACGTGCTGCTGGTCACCGCTCGTATACGCGACTGCATACACGCACACAAAAACTGAAAAAAAAAGTTGAGAGAAATCTGTTAGATCTCTAGGTGCAATGTGACAAATGCGTCATCCCGTCGATGAATTAAACGTTGGTGACGAACAGTCTTTGAGCTGTTGAGCACGTGGCGTGCAACAGGACTAGAGATCGCCAGACTTGGATGGGACGGGACGCTTGCGTACGTCGTCCAATGCATGCGTCTTCCGTTCCGTCCTCTAGTCAAGCTCAAATTTACTGTGCTCAATTTCTCAGGAATCGGGCGGTACTACCTAGTATATCCTAGCTTTTCAGTACAGATATAAACCAGTACTGTACCATGCATGATATGTAAAGCGTAGAAAAACCTGTCACAGTTAGCTAGTCACTCTTTATTTCTAGACTAGATGCCCTGCACTAATGGATGGATGGATGTACGCTGCTGAACATTGACGGACACGTAAGGCCGATACGTACACGCTCCTCGTACACGAGCCAACACACGTGGGCCATGCATGCATGCAACGCAAGCGGCAAGCCCCCATGTCCTACTGGAACCCCAACCACGGGCCTAGCTAAGGTAGCTTTTGGTAGCCAGCCGCACGAGACCAACCGGGCCGGGGCGCGTCGCCTCGTCGTCTCTCCGTCTCCCCGTCCGAGGAGAACCGAGAGAGAGAGATAGAGAGAGCTAGCTCTAGCGTGTAGCTAGCCAGCCTTTTGGATGCTACTGGCGCGATCTCTTTTAATCGTTTTCTGCTGCATGCGCGGCATGTGCTGCGCGCCGTGGCGAGCGGACAGGAAGGGGGCGCGACGAGTGGCCGCGCTGCCATTGGCGGGAGCGGGTGCGCGCGGCAGCGCGTGGTCGACGCATGCCGCGCGCGCAGGCGTTGGCAGGAGCCCCGGCGAGTGGGGGCGGCCGGCCCGAGCGCCGAGCGGGGGTCAGGGGACCCGGCCGGCCGGCGCGCGTCGCGAGGGCTGCCGGCTGCGACGACGCCAGACCGCCAGACACGCCTGTGCTGGAGCTAGCAAGTAGCAATAGCATGATCCGGTGCTTCTGCCGCCTGTGCGCGCTGCGCTACAGCTGTTGGCGAGGGAGCCATGCTACAGTTAATGCGAGCCTTTGCTGCTGCAGTTCGCTCATGCTTCATGGGCACCGGCCGGTGACCGACGCTAGATGTTTTTGTTTTCTAGACGTTCTTTATTTCCGTAACAACGTGTTTGTAGCGTACTACAGGACTTGTATCACTTTTTTCTCTTGAGAAAAAGGGGATTTTCTAGCTGTGACTTTGCTGCGTCTCGATTCAACTGCGAGTCTGTGAGTGACTGACCGATTTCTGCTGCTTGCGCTCAAGAAAACAAAGGCCATCGCATTTGGGCCCTATAAGTACAAAGCGAACGTTTGGGCTAACTCAGCGGAACTGCGATAATCGAGCTCGTCCCCTCGAGGGCAAAATGGACTGGGCCTAATCCTGCCTAGTACGTTATGGGTCTTTGTGGCTTCACGAAAAAGCCCAAATCCCGATCCGCGTCGCGCGAACCCGCTTCCCTAAACAACGGCGTTGCTGCTGCAAAACCATACAACGTGTTTCCCCTCGATCGTGACTCAAATTCTCCAATTCTAAATTCTACTATGTATTTAATTAGGATTAAGAGAGATTTACTACTAGCACTTCTACTTCTATTAGGATTGATTATAGAATTCTACTTGTAAAGTGCTTTAGAGGAGACTCTTATAAAAGGTGCAAATCATAGATATCAACTAAACTAACATGATCTCATGCAAGACTCGTGAGAGTAATTACGAGCAATTTAAAAGATTAGAGTAGCTACAGTGTCACTTATACTGTTTTGGATTTGGAGTTCTACCTATAAAAGTTATAGATTTTTTGGTTGGTTTTATTTACCAAAAGTTCTATTTTTCACAATCAACAAAAAGGTCCGAGGCTGCTAACAGAACCTCCCCTACAGGCTACAGCCCTACTCCCGCCTAGGGTTGGAAGCTTCTGTATGGCCACCTCGGCGGTCGTGGCCCGCCTCGCTGGCGAGGCCTCGCGGCCCAAGGTCCTAGCCTCCGCAAATGGACTCTCATCCTCGCGGTCGCGGGTAGCCGTTAAGCGCCGCTGGCGGGGCCGAGGCGTCCGGTGCTGCGCGGCTGGTAGCTCCGGTGGGGGCGCCGGCGCCGGCGCCGTGGTCCCCGGGGAGGAGTTTGTGGGGTTCTTCCGAGAGGCGTGGCCGTACATCCGGGGCCACCGTGGGAGCACCTTCGTGGTCGTCATGTCCAGCGAGGTAGTGTCCGGGCCGCACTTCGACCGCGTTCTGCAGGTATTGGAATGGTTGCTTGTGATGTTGTATTTTTGAGCATTTTGGATTCGTCTGATGATTTCTTCGGAGCAGTGGCGGACCCAGGATTTGGTTAGGACTAGGGCCAAATCCTAGTAGCAAAAAGCCAAAAACTACACCGTCGTCTATATAATCTATGTATAAAAGTTGTTATTACAAAGAAAATTTTTTAGATCAGAAGTTCTCCAACTATATATTGCCATACAATTTTTAAGAATACAACATTGAACTGCAAAAATAAATACTTAACAATAACAAGAATATAACATTGAACTACAAAAATAAATACCTAGCAATGATATGCTACATTCGCATTTTTCATGTCCTTTTCAGTAACGTCTAAATCTAGACACAA